>Ga0157364_1000001_pt1 | contig 61960 bp, 20 predicted proteins | sample AttsexASBM2_FD_111476 | JGI IMG/M metagenome (GOLD analysis project Ga0157364, IMG submission 111476) | Fungus gardens microbial communities from leaf cutter ant in Ribeirão Preto, State of São Paulo, Brazil - Atta sexdens ASBM2 | ecosystem: Host-associated > Fungi > Mycelium > Unclassified ...
AATTTTTGAATCCTGTGATTATTGACCCTTAGATTATTTAATGCACAGTGAGAACGAATTTTCAGAAGTATCTAAAAATTTAACTATGCTACAGAGCTTATTGAATCATGAAAATAATTATATAGGACACTCCAGCATACTAAGCAATACTGTAAAAAGTTTTAACATTCTAGCTTGGACGTTCTGCATAGTTTTTACAAAATTATTTTCGTGTATCTGGTTAAATTTTTAGATACTTCAATAAAATCGTTTTTTCTTTTCATATGCAAATTTAATTGTGTGACGTTTTGTGTTCAGTTTGTGTTTTGTATTCCACAGTTAATTTTAATAGAAAATTGAAGTTGAATTCCTGAAATCGAAAAACGAAAAAGTTAATATTGTGTTGAAAGAATCTGCTTTTATCCGCGAATTAATATTAAATGTTTTTACTGAATAAATGGTCGAGCTTCGACGTTGTCAATATTAAAGTTAAATTCAAGAATTTTTTGTTCATTACTAGCCAACTAATTTGCTCATTTTTCTGAAGGAAAAACATCTCACTCAGAGAGAATGGGATTTACAGAAAACGATATTTTTGTTAACGATGTAGGTTTCTGTTAAAATTTTACAGTGTGATATACGATATTTCTAAATGCATATCACGAATTGATCCACCATTAGTACGACATCAGCAGATTTATTTTATATATATATATATATATATATATATACATATATATATATATATACATACATTCTTTTTATTTCAGAGAGCGCGAATGTATTAAATAATTCATTATACTATGTATTTTTACATGTATCTGTTTAATATTTTATTAAATAATAATTAAAAGAGATCACGTCATCTGTTATAACTTATTATTCTAATACCAATATTATATTTTGAAAATTTTTATATAAATTTTTATATAAATCATGATTTTTTTAAAAATTATACTATAAACAAAGAATACGAAAATTGTAATATTATAATATTGGAAATACAAATAAAAGAAAATTGTTAATACTTAAATATGTTATAATAATCATATATTATTGACATTTAAAAATGTGCTATTAAGTTGCACAGAAAATGTAAAAGCAATTCTTTTTCTGTAATTTTCTGCACTTACTCTGAAGAACGTCTTCGTACTTCCGCCCTCTAAAGTGCCATAAGATATCTCGGTTTGTTCCGCGAGATCAGCGACATTCTCGATCGGCGTTATCATCCTTTCCACCGTTAGAAAAGCAGCCAGATTTGCAGTATAAGAGGAGATGATGATTAGCGTGAAGAACCACCAAATGCCGCCTACTATTCTCGTACTAGTTGCCTGATAACGAGGATTTATTTCATATTCATTTTGAATAATCTTAATTTTTTATTTAACAAATTTATGGATGTTCTAATTTGACGATACCAAATCTGGGAATTAATTTCAAATTATTTTCTGCTTTGCAAATATTATTAACTTAATCCGTATTATTTCTTTATAAAACTATATTATGGAAACACTAGTTTATTAGTCAATTTAGAAGAATTTAGAAGTATAAACATAAATTATTGCGAATAAATATATGTACTGATTAATTTTAACAATCTCTTTAACTTCTTATAATTTTAAAAACGTATACGAAAAAACCATTTCGCTGAAATATGTAGGTACAAATCTGAAAATAATTTTGTTGGATTATCAAAATAATTGTAGGAATTTCAAGCATGATAAACAATGCTACGAAAGACATCCTATAGTTTGAACGTTCTACATAATTATTTTGATAGTCTAACAAAATTATTTTTAAATCTGTATATAGCTAAATTTTTGGGTACTTCAGCAAAATTATTCTTTCCGTGTAAAAAATAAGTTTTTTGTAATGGTATCATTATACAGTTTAATGCGTTTTCAAACAATCAAGTGATATGTGTTTTTCTATTGTATGTGTTCTTAAAACAACAGAGATTGTTTAATCCAATCAATCAAATCAGTAGTTCGAAATCAAATTGTTGCAAACATATGAGGGAAGCATCCGTTTAAAACTTTAATAGGATTTCTCACGTGTAAATCTTTTGATACATTTACACTGTGAGGCAGATACTTTTTTCTTTTGTTGCGAAGGATTGTAAGGAGATTCAAAAGATCGATCGAAAACGCATTAGGATATACCAAGGTGACGAGGTCAACAATGATTCTTGAAAAATTTCTCGTAGCATTCGAAGAATGTAATACGGGATCTCGTTTAGATATTTCGATCCATTAATGGCGAGGCCGACGTGAAAATGATCGCCGAATGTAGAACACCCATGAATGATTTTCTCATTCTCGTATTACGCAGCATCTGCCGCTCGGGAATTGAGCGAACGGATTTAATTCTACTGCGCGGTAATATTCCGCGAAAGAGTTTGCACGATGTAATCCACGTATTCACGATGTGTAATGAATGTGTATAATTCATACGTCGAATATAATTTCATGTTTTATAAGTGATTTTATGTGGAATGGCTCTTTTGGTGACGTTAAAAAAAAAGCAAATTTTCTTATCTATCGAGTTTAGTTTAAATCGATGAGAGAACAATTTTTTGCGCGTGCACAATATTACGCGCATATTAATATTATTTGCAATATTACACTCTCTGCAATATCTCTCTCTGAATGCTCAAACCGCGATTCTCGACGCATCTGGCTGACATGAACCATAATTTCCTGACACTCGAGACAGTCGCAACGACAACCCCGCATGTACATACGTGCCACCAGAGTCAATTGGCATTATATGATATATTGTAGATATTTCTATGTGAGATTCTACTCTTTATCTGTTTGATATATGTAGAAGTTTTTAATTTCTCTTATTTGTTAAATAAATTTTTCAAAGTTTTGCGTGTGTAAGCATGCAATGTAACGATCTAAGATTTATTTCAACATTTGTTAAGTATATAATGTACAACGAGAAATTGATTTAATTCAAGAAATCAATTATAACAGTTGATCTAAGTCATGCATGTTTAGCATTGTTTTAAATCATATTCATAGATTAAGTAAATGAGCGCGAATAAACATGAATAATTTAGTACTCGCGATACTGTTGAAGCAAATTATTCGCATTTATTTATGCTCATTTGCTTGATCTGAATCCAGCTTTATATGTATATTTCCACATCTTTAAAATACTATCATTTTGTTCGCTTTTCATTTGGAACAGGAATATATTTTAAAATTCACACGTAATGACATATGAGCGAAAAACTGTGTTCGATGCGTATAAAACAATGCATTTCGTAATTTGTAAATTTAAAAGAGCTGACATTACGTCGCAATGATTTAACGACATGACAAACGGATATGCAAGATAACGTCTTGTTAACGAAATTATTATTCGTATCAAAGTTTGATGTACTTAGCCATACATTTAGTCACCTTTTCTATGTATGTAATGTAATGTATTCACATTTATTAAGTCCTAATTTTACCCTTTTAATCAAAAGTAGTTAACTCGTCCAAAAGTAGAATTTATGCTTGAATCAGATAATTAATCGCGAATAATTGATAATCTCATGTAGAAATGTGATTTAGGAAACTAATCATCTATTTGATTAAACATTACATCTCAGCATGAGTATTTTCTGTTATTTATAACTAAATTTTTGGTAGTCTAGTCTGGTGAAATCTCGCAACAGGTATATTAAATACAATATATGATGCGTATGTAGTTCGTATTCTAGTAATTGCTTTTGCCAGTGATAATAGAAATGGATGACGAAGATGCGGAAATTCGTGAGGTATCACGGGGAATATTACCAGGCGAGATACTGTTGAGGACATGTAATTGTTTTCACGTGCACCGCAGCTTAGTGTAAACAAAACCTCCTTTCTACCACGCCGTTGGCATTGTTGGAGAAACAACACCAACTCAAATCTCACCGTGAAACCTAACCTTGCGAATTTCCATGCTCTATAACAAATGACCACATAAGTAGCATGCATCTATGCCGCTGTAGTTTCAAAAAGTTTTCAAGAGAAGCAATTAGCATTTAATACAGATAAATATTGCAATGCAATATTTATTTTTTTTGTAGACTTAGTATTATAAAAGACAATTAAAATGATTAATATGATATATGCAATAAACATGTATACTTATCTTTAAAAAATAATTCATAAAATACAATTTGCAACAAGAAATACATTTTTAATTCGCTATTTATTATTTTAAATATTTTATTACAATTTATATAATAATAGAAGATCGATAAGAATTATAATAAATCCAGAATATTCTTTCTATCAGTTCTGCTTCTTAGTAACATATTTTCTTGCTTTTATGTGACATGAAATATGGAGCAAGTAAGTTCGGAAAACACTGTTCGATGCTGCAGGAAGAATATCCGCAGCAGTCATTCGTGTCATAAAAGTGAAGAATCGAACGTTGAATTTACCAAGAATTTACCAAAAGCTACTTTTATCTCACGCTTCTTGCATATAAAGTTCATTGCTCTTTAATCCATTTTAGTATTACATGGAACTAAAATCTCAAGGGACATGATTAATTATTGTTACAAAACGTTATGTACCTTTATGTTAAAAATAGGAGGAAAATTATTTCAATGTAAATTATACGCTTTAATTGCAAATATACAAAGTATGATATAGAGCAACATAAAAATATAAATAATAAATCATATAAAACAATAATGTAAGTGACTTGTAAAATAAAAAATTAATTTGAAAACTACTATAAAAAAATGAATCGGTTGATATTTTAATTAATTACTAAAATCAATAAAAAATTGCTATAATAATATGGACATAATTGAAAAGCATTTTGACTTATATGTGCATGCAGGGCTGATATTCGTTTTTTTAAATTAACTTTTTTTATATTCACATTCATGAGGATTGTATATATAATAATTTTATAAACTAGTTTATTCTCAAGTTTTGTTTTCATTGACTGAAAATCTAAGCTTGAATACAATCAATATTCATTTAATAATTCATGTGCTTATAAAGGTTGTATGTTTATTAATTTATTATCTTTGGAATTATTAATCTATATTAACACATACTGCTGTTTGATTATTATACGCGATAAATTATATTATTTAATAGATTTTTAAATTATTATTTAATTTTACATAATGCAACAGTATTGCAAGTAAAATAAAATAAAATTTTAAGAAAAAAGCTTTACTTGCAAGCTCCATTTTTTTTAATCTTTGTAAGTACGGCAAAAAAAAGAAAAGTATGGCGTGAATAATGACGTAGTTTCTTTCTCTCCGAATGCTTCCATTGTCCACAATAGCAATGCCGGTGCCATCCCGAGTTCATATCTCGCGGATACTTTTCTTGCGATTGACGGAACTCTATACAATATTGCACGTATTATTATTCGACAACTAGAAGCCAATTGCGCACTATTCTGCACCGCTGACATTCTTCATTCTATTCCTATCGTATTATAGAATAGAATGATATAGCTTCATTCTATTCCTATCGCAATGGAAGTAAAAAATTAAATGTTGAGAGAATTTCTTGGAGCGGATTTATATGAAGACAAAGAATATTATATTTTTTTAAGAGATATCACCAGCAGATATAACCAGCATTTATTACTTTAATAACGTATTCTGGATATTAATAAGATTAAAAGATGAAATTATGATTATAATAGTATTTGAATTATAAAGATCAAAATTGGCTAAAGATATAGAATTCATATATTCAGGTCCATAAATTTCATTTTGTTTTTTATTTATTATTAATTTTTCCAATTTATATTAGCGTTTTTTATTTTAAACTAGTAATTGCGAAATATTATCAGTTGAAAAGGAGAATATTAAAAAGAGATTAATTTCTGTCTAAAATAGTATAAATAAAAGGAACAGTTTTTTGTAAATTTTTACTTTGTTGATACGATAAAGTTACTAAAGAATTCGTGAACAACGTCTGGGGAACACTATGAAAATTAAGCGTAACTATTAAAATTTATATAAATATATTATGTTCATATCGTTTGTGAGAGTTGTTCAATTTTGTTGCTGAATAGACAATTTTTATATAGATTATTATTTTTATATATTTATATAGATTATTTTTATATATTTATATAGATTATTTAACAATTAATTTTTAATTAACATCTAAAATACATTTATAATTTATAAAAGATGTACCTTACATAATATCTTATTAAGGGTACCTAATTATAATCTGTGTATTTATCATTACACGAAACATAGTTATTTCTTTTGCTAAAATTGATATGCTTTTTTATATTGCTGTTTTGTATTGCTGTTTTTAAAAATAGTAAATTTATTGTGATTGCTATATGCATTTCATGTATTTAAAGTCTCTTTTAGTTTAAAATTCGATGCTATTTATCTTCCATAATTGTTACTATAATTATAGCATACTTATATGGTGCCTTTGTGCATCTGACATTTATTTGTTTTTTATCTTGGAACGTTGAATTTTTCGTTTCGCGTTTCATGCAAGTAAAACCACTTAAAAATTTAAGTGAGATTTGCGACATTTATACACGTAAAATACGGTGTTTATAAAACGGACACAAAATGTTTTTATTAAAATTTATTTCTGCAAAAGCAAGAATTTTTTAAAAGCAAAAATTAATAATGTACACATTTTTTTTATCACACTAACAATAAGATATAGATCAGTTCCAATTTTTTACTCATGTGATTTTCTTAAAGTAAGATATTCGGAATTAATAGTAATTTTGTAACAATGGAAAGTTTACTTTTAAGAAAGTATAAAATACGAGTTTTTTGGGATATTAGAACAAATTTCTCTTAGCTTTATTGCTTAGGTCGTATATTTTTTATTTTCTGCAAAATATTCCCAAATCTAATAAAGTTCTCTCCCTGTTCAGGGCATACTTAGTACATAACTGAACTACAGCGAATTTCCAAGCGTACGTATATATATATGGCTAAAAAGAAGAAAACTGCTTTTAGTAGAATTGCGCGGGTTAAGTATAGATGCGAAAAAAAAAATAGACCGATAATGTGAATGGAAGATTATTGGCATTGTAATTATATATATTATAACTATATATATTTTATATATATATATATATATATATATATATATATATATATAATATATATAGTATAGATATAATATATATTTTTTTTTATATATATATATATATATATATATATATATATATATATATATATATATACTCATATTTCATGAATAAATTTATTAATTGATTTTTCATTGATATGTTAATATCCTCGATAATGAAAAGAAAAGAAAAGGAAATAAGAAAATTAACTCACAGAAAAAATGTAGAGGGTAATAATTATTTACTATTTTATGAATATTTATTAAACAATATTTATATTATATATGTATATTATATAGATTAAATATTTTATAGAAAAGTATATGGCATTATTATGTGAATTTATACTCTTGACAAACTTTGTATCTTTTATCTCGTTAGATATGTATATATTTATTATCAACGTTAAGTATTTGTATCAAATTTTTTAAGCTGATAATTTTTTAATGTGTTTAAATGAATATTTACAGATAAAAATTATTTCATAAAAAGAAAATTCCTATAAACTATATATTTATAAAAATTTCTGAATCAACATTTCAAAACATTATGATATAAAAAATTATCTATTTTACTTTTTGATTCAAATTTGCGTGAGTCGCGGTAAAGTAATTACCATTTTCTGAATTTGCTAATGTTCTGCTTAAGTGAATGTTTTACCGCCGTAAAAATTTTAAATGAGTGTTTAAAGCATTGTACGTTTTTTAATCATATGGTCTTTTTTAATTAGTGCGGTAAAAGTTAGTCATTGAAGTAAATATTTTTAATATGAATTTCTAGGAATCCAATAAGTTCTAAGAATATTCATAAATGCATATATGTTATGTTAATAAAAAAAGGAATGTTTTTTGAGACGCGTTTGACTCCGTGGTGGCACGTTTACCTTAGGGTTGAGGTCGCTGCCCTGTTGCATAAGTGTGCCGACTGTAAACCAAAAACTGTTGGCCAGGTTGAACTCGTTGACAGTTCTCAGTAGAGGAATGTCGTCGCTGTCCGGATCCAAGGCGCTCACGTGACTGCCCTGGTGACAATGTGATGAGCCCCCCGTCGAGTGGTGCAGTTTTAAAAATAATTATACTAATTCTACTTAACTTATATTTCTTACATGCATTGTATATTTTTTTCTACACTATGCAGACATGAATAATGTTATGAAGGACTGAAAATATAGATGCGGAATAACTCTGAATTTTTTTTTTAGTAAACATTTTTTTAAGAAATAAAATTTTTCTTTTTACAAAGTATCTGTTTTCTTGCGTTATTAATGAAGAATGCTGCATTAAAACATATGTAATTTCACTTATTAATTAATTATTCTTTCTTCATCTAATATTTATATATCTTGTAATATACGAAATATAAATCGAAAATAAGCTTTGTTACAAAATTATATTGTATGAAAAATATTACGAAGCACTTAAAGTAACAATTTTTTAAATGATTGAAGAATAGTAGATATCTACATTTTATTATTTTAATTAAAATATAAAATTACATAATATTTAAAAAAGCACTCTGCATTTTGTAATTTAAATACAGTCCATCGATCACACCACTCGACGTGAGCCTACCTGCAAAGGACATTTGCAGCTTGGGCAGGGAGACGGCTCCACCCACTCGAAGGGCGAGAATCTTGCCACTATCCATATCGTTAAGGACACCACCACGTAAGCGCCTAGCAAGAACAACCAGATCTCCATGGCGAGGGGAGTCATGAACGAGAAGAGCCGCGGTGGTGTGCGTTTGGTTACCTGAAGCATTGACGTTTGTTGTTACTATTCTTCGAGAATTGATCTGATCGACCTGATACGATATCGAAGATAAGATGTAGTTTCATGAATGCATTCTTCATGTCCAATCATCATATCGCGTTCCTTGCTGAAAAATAATTTGAAGACGCGAGATGTAACTCTCGCATCTTCTTTCCTTGCACAACATTCAGTTTCTCAAACGGCTCGAAAGACGATTCTTTATTTCGACGGAATTACGAAAGCATATTATTCTCCGGTGCGTGTCGAGCAGAACACAATGGCGGTGCACTCTGAGTGCAATCGTCGTACGTGCTGCTTTATTTTTTAACGAGAGATTGCTAACGTCGCAGGAAGTAATTGAGATTGGATTGTAAGACGTAGTAGTCCATTGATAAAAATGTAATCAGGTAGCTAAGTATTCTAAATAATTTACTTTGAAAATGTTAATCCCTATTTTTATGTTAATCTTTGATTATATAAAGAAGATTTACTATTTATTCTTTCTTCAATGATCAATGCAAATTAGAATAATGTATTATGAGCTTTAGCTTTGAAAACACAATGGAGGAGGGGGGGAGGTGCGATATATTTTATAAAAGATTTACGGTATTGTAACAATATCGCTCCAAGATTTGCTCGATTATTTTACTCGCAGTGAGCATCCCTGTAATATTGCAAATATATGACTCGCAACATAAACATATATAAACGAATTGACGTGTGCCTTGCAAACAGACATCTACTGTTTGCACTCTAGCGAGATGATGGATTTATGTGCGCGCTGCCTCGTGAACAGGTACTATGCAGCGTTCGGGGGTGGTGAACGTGAGAGAAACGGGCATGTCGGATGAAGGATGTCCCGACGGTGCGGTTGGTGAGTACGCGAAGGAAAACGATAGAAGTAGTCCAAGTGGTGGAGCACCTCGTTGAGTGTACCTTAGGGTTGAGCCCGCTGCCCTGTCTGAGGAAGGTACCGGTGATGAACCAGAAACTGTTGCTGACAGTAAACTGGTTCTCTACCACATCGCTCTCGGCCAGACACGGATGCGGATTGTTCCACTCGTACGGGCTGAAGCGTGCCATCACGAAGAGGGTGAAGCTCACTAGCATGTAGGCGGCGAGCACGTAGAGCCAGATCTCGACCGCCAGCGGATTCATGAAGGAGAAAAGCCGTGTCGGTTGACTGGACGGCACCTAAATTACGTCACGCTACGATTTTAATTAAAACGGATCCCGTTTCGTGGTGCGATGCGACGCGACGCGACGCGACGCGGCACGGTACGGCGCGGCGCTGCGGGTCGAGTCAACTTTTATGGCAATCCTGGATATTTAAAGGCTCTTTTTGCGAGTGCACGTTGAAGAAAGAGAATTTGTGAGACATGCAATGCAGATTATTTGATAAATTAATTTCTCGTATTTAAGTAAACGAATTAAAATCTCCTGGATTACATAAATACGTCTTGCGTGACGTGTTGTGACTGATATTATCATAAAATAATTAAAGTCTATTATGTTTCTCATTATTTAGTATAATAACATGCTCATATGAAAATCATTTTTGCTAATATACTAATGCAATATGCATATACTGAAATATAATCAAGAATTAAACATTAGAAACATAAATGTATTTTGATGAAGGGATAATAAAATATTAACATTATGTCGCATACAAATGTAATTTTAAAAGAAATCGACAGCACGGTGTTAACTCACCTTAAATAAAATTCCAATTCCGAGATTCATAAATGGCTTTGTGAAGTCTATTACGCTTTCCCTAGCATAATTAATCGTCATGGAAGCAACTGCCAGATCCGCTCTCTGAAAGAATTAAGTACTCAACAGAGTTAAGAGAATTCAATTTCTTTGATAAAGTTGAAGTCGAAGTCACATAAAAACAGAGATGCTTATAATATCTGAAAGATAGTAGGAATTAATAATCACACAAAGAGCTTTTATTAAAGAAATATTTCTCGTTCACATTTCATAGAATGCTTTCTTTTAAACAGATAAAAATAATTAATACGTATCGCGTAACATTTACATCAAGCAAATGTATTTCTTCATACATAAACGTGAATGAGAGAAATAAAAATTACTGATAAGTTTTCGTTTACTCTGCGAAATCGTGGATGAATTCTTTACGAACGTGCGTATGTTGCGGACTATGAGACATCATTTATGTCATCCTCCTGACTTAAAATATCCGCTTACGATTTCGTAGGTTTCCAAGGCATCGTCCTTTTTCACAAGAGGCAGATTGCTTTGCATGTTTTATAAACTGCTGATCTTCGGTATTCAAAGAGCACACTGAAACGACTGTTGCGAAACGACTTTGTGCATGTTTTCTCCGTCTTTTTGCATCTCATATTTCAAGCTAGTAAATTTTTAATAATAATTTTTAATAACAATTTTTTCACGATATATTGTATTGATATTAATTTTTGAGGAAACTAAACTTTAATATACTACTCGTATATTAAATTATTATTTTTTTCCTCGCTTTCTTTTTCCTTGGTTATGCTTTTAATTGCGATATATAAAAAACAAAAAATTTTTAGTTGCTAAATAAATGATTAATATATGTAAAAATGTTAAAATAAAAAGTTTTAATGACTCCAAGAATAAATAAAAAGTAAGTAAATTATGTGAGTCTCCGAGGTTGTTAATATATTAATAATATACAATATTTATAAGATAAAATATAAGTTGCAAACAATTAGAATGTATTTATATTTGAAATATAGAAATATCTTTATTACTTTATACCATACATTTCTTATACATAATAAAATGTTGCAGAATACGTAGATATATTTATATCAAAGGCTAAATGGTTTATGTATCACAGTCAGTAAAATTGGTTATAGAATGTCAAAAGCTTTTAGCAATCATGTAAATCTAAATGTAAATGTATACGCAATACATATGTGTTTCGATATTATCAGCAACAAATGCTTGAATTATCTATTGAATAAAAGCAAAGCATTATCTCGAAGAGAGACGCTTGTTACATGCATGCAATAAAATCAATTCAGCTAACCGCATACAATAATAATGCGCAACAATAATAATATACGTATAAAATAAAATAATTGTGCGTATAAAAATTAATATGCTTTGAAAAACGGTATATCCATTTACTTTGTCCATAATTAAAATATTATTGCAGATATTAATTTTTTATTTGGCTGCTAATGATTCCTATATTATATATACATATCAATATATCAATACTTGAATTGTACTATCGTTAAAAATTGTCAGTATTTTTAGAATCACAAAACTCGGATTCGGATTTACTCTTACGCCAATAATATTTTTGCATAGTTGTATGTGCTTTTCCACGAATAATATACAGTTTTGTTTTTAAATGTGCATAAGTCTGTTTCATATATCACGCTCTTGTGTTTTCGTCTTGTTTCGATAAATTTCAAGTTCTATAAGTATTTTTTTTTAATTTTCGTTTTCTAATGCATTAATGTTTACTGGATAATGTTTCTATTTTTCCTTAAAAATTCGTACGCGAGTGAACATGTATTTTCTCTTCCTGTTAATTCCGACTATATACAATAGATGCGATCGCGAGGAAGCAGGAAACAGTACGAGTGGAGAACTACTACTAGTAACGGAAAGACAATATTTACTTATTCTGGATATATACAAGCGCAGAAAAGTTAGAATTTTAATCAAAATTTAAAAAGGAATTGTTGATATTGAAAAAAGTTTAAAGATTCTTTGTTCTAAATGTTTTATTTTAATTATTAATAGATTTTTTTTGTTAATAAAGGAAGTTAAAATAAAGAAAAAACTTTGGAATAACAGAAAAATGAATAAAATAGTGATTAGTTTTATTTTTTTACGTATATATTATAAAATAATCAATAAAGAGTTCCATAAATTTTGATGTATTAATTTATATTTTCTGAAACAAATATTAATAGTAAATTTTTATAATGTAGATATTTATTAAATAATAATGTGAAGTTAATAATATTTTGAAAATATAAATATATTTGTATGTCTTGTATTGAGAATTCGATTGCAAATTTGCATCTTTGTAGGTGTTTCTTCACTGTCCTAATGGAATCAAACTTCGAAGTTCAATTATATAATAGATGTAAAATATTTTTTTTAACGAAATCTTTTCTAACTGACTAAAAATGAAGCGTACAACTACTGAAATATTGATGCACTATTAATTTGCAGATTTATATCAGATGTATATCACGTTCCAATTTAATAATTATGATTTGTTATTGTAATAATTAACAGTAAATTTTAATTTCTTGTGTAAATTATGCGAACATTGCTTATGCGCCTACTCGATCATGCAGACAATAATGGATCGGTGGCGAGAGATTAAATTCGAAAGATGCTCGGAAGTGCATGTATAAAACTTTGATTTTAATAACTGCACAATTTTACAATTCAAATGACAAAGTGTAACATCTGCGAGCTGATCTATGAATCGAAATATTAAATATCGTCGTTTGCTCATGAGAAAAATAGTTAATCCAGATGATTCTTGTATCCAACTACAGGTGTAATGAAATTCCTCGTGGGATGGATTTATTGCGACACGTCTGCGGAAATTTACTTTGCTTTGCATGTAAAATCGGCCTCTTGGGTCGTGTGTACCCATTCTCTACCTCGATATTTCTCCTAATATACTATGCTTGCGCAATTTCAACAACATTATTAACACATTGCAGTCGAAATTAGGTTCGATAAAGAAAATAATATTTGATATTATGTTCATATTTTCACTAATACAATCATATTTTTTAAATTATAATTTGAAAAATGAGATTTACTAGCTTATTATATAATTATCGTTGTTTCTATTATTTAAAATAATTTGAAATGAAATACTATATCAGATCCATATTGATATAGAAATGCAAATGTTTAATTAATCTACACCTTAATTACTTTTTATCTCGTGATATTCATTCAATTTTTTTCCGATTCGCGCAACGTGTTGATAATTCAATTTTTTAATTTTAATTTAGCGCATGTTAACACCAAGTTATCTCATTTATCACCATAACGTTTATTTTATTTCTTATAATATTGTATCTCATCGTGCAAGTTATGAAAGGAAAATACGATCTGTGTATTCTGTCTTACCTTATCCATTAGTTCACGCACTATTCCGTTCCACTCTTTCGTGTCGGGATCGTACACTCCATACATGTGATCGGGCACCAATTTGATTGCATATTGGAAACCGACTTGGCAGGCGATCCGCTTGAGCAAATCGATGCAGAAGCCTTCGAACCTTGCGTTACCAGTCAAATTCTTGTCTTCTTTCACCATGACGTAGGGTCTTTCCTGTGGAAGATTGGATCCCATTGATAGATCATAGAATTGTACTCATCGTGACAGGGGAAAGGCAAAGGCAACCCTTTAAAAATTCTTATTTCCGCGTGAGATGGTTATATCAAAGAAAAAAAGGTGAGAAAGAAACCGCCATTCCATGCAAATATATACCATTTTCGCTTGTCCCTCAAATATTTCCTTTTTGCAACACAGACTGAATTTTTCTGAGAGTACACAATAACGCTGATAAAACGTTCCCTCGACCAAGATTTTTCCTTAATATGACAATTCGCGATTCTGCCATTTTTTTTTTTTTTTAATATTCTCTCTGAATTTTTTTCCTTACGAAAACATTACATTACATTACATTATGTTTTTTTCTTATGAAATGATAAGATAGTAATGAATCAAATTATGTATTTGAATATTTAACATATCATAAAGATAGAAAGTTTAGAAATCAAGTTTTCTAATTTCTATATATTATTTATCTCATATTCATTATTTTAAGATCAATTTAATATGAACATACCGAGTAATTTAATACTCGATATATTCAATACATACTTTTGTGATTCATAGATTGTTAGATATTATTTATAAGTATACATTGAAGATGCTGTGTGGCATCTTAAATATGTGGACACTATCTCTACGCGGCATAACAAACTTACCCGACCCCATTTAGAACAGCTTTCATAGCTCCATACGATCCACTTGCAGTATCTTTAATGATTAATTCTAACGCTACGAGGTCGCAAACGTGACTAAATTGGATACAAGGTATCATTACCTCTCTCGTCATCACCACGAGCGTAATGTTGGTCGTCGTAGTCTCGTAAAAGGCGTCTAGATCCGTGACATTAATGCCAGACCCGGATTTCCACTCGCCGACTTTAACAAGCTCCTCTTTTTTTAGTTTTAAGAGATCCAACTTGAAATTGTTTCTCTTTCCTTCATTGAATTCAATATGTCCGGTTAATCCATGTAAGCCTGCCTGCAACAGAAACACTCGTAAATCTAAATCCGTGTCGATTAGGTTTATTCATTAGTTTGTTGCGATAAGTAATAAATGAATGACATCCTTCATTTTATGTATTGCAAATGTGTTACTAATAATATTTTTAATTATGGCAGAAGTACCATTTAAGCTTCTCTCCATAGAGCAAAAATGTAGCGGTTAATTTTTTACTTTTAAGGATTTTTTATTTTTATGATGTATGTAACTTAGCCATATAATTCTTCAAGCTTTGTATCTCTACTATTTAAAAATAGATAGGATGTGAGAAAAATTGCATTTTTATGGTAAATAGTGGTCTCTCATAAAGAAGATAATATTTCGAAGTCGAATTTTAATATGCGAAACATTACGAAATTAAATGTTACCGTCCAAATTATTATTAGATAAAACACGAACATCGAAAAGTAATAAAACTTTTATACGCAACATTATACTCATAACTGTTTAATAACGAACAGCCGGATTTACTGTTCGTTAAATCATATGCGCGTCTGATTCTGGTTAAATTTATTTTTCCTCCGTGTCCAGTAGCTCACAGACACGCATACACGATTCATTGCTGACGGCCTACATTTCCGGTGCATACAGTTGGCGAAATTTTTCGCATTAATTACCGTTTGTGGTCTACGGTTTGCGCATAGTTTATTTGATTTATCTTTTTTCTTTTTCAGTATATGTTAGTTTGTCGAGTTAATAGAATATTCATTCAAAATGTGCTTCTTTTTAAACTTGATCATTTATTCTATCAGTACAGTAAGATAAATCCTACATTGAAAGAAAAGTTTTTTAATATTTGTGTTTAATCATAATTATAGTTATTATTGTTATAACAATAGTAGCAATTGTATAAAATAAAATATACATAAAATATACACTTCTATCAATAAGTATATGTATATACATAGCTGGCATCAATTAACATTAATTAATTCGATTAAAATTAATTATAATAGTAATAAACGTAATGATAGTAATATATAATTATATATAGTCACAAATACACAAAATTTATCTTAATATATCTGTATAATTTTTGAATTTTTATGTAAATATTTTTATTACATTATTAATCAGTAATTAACGATATTCTCAACGATATTATTCTCACGATATTATTTAATAAAATATTGTTGTTCATTATCTTTTTAACGCATGAATGTTTTGAATATCGAAGCCTGATGCATGGTCATATAACTTTTTAGACTCGTGTTTCATTCCATTTGTAATATGAATTTAATCGGGAATGATAGCTGTGCGGAATGCGAGTGGGTTTATTATATTAAAATGATCGATATCTCATCTACATTAAAAGAATTCGAACGGATTTTTATATGAATATCTCGTTCGTATATTGCTCAATCCACTACACAGTAAATTCCAAACTAAAGGAAAATTTAATTGTTGTACACAGGTTTTATATTTTTCTGAAAGACCTCACAGATAAAAAAGATCGTTACCGAAAAATTTTAACAAATATATATATATATATAATTTTTCTGTTTTTAAAATATATTATTTACGATCTATAAAAATCACTATAACTGTGAAAAGTTATTACATTATTTGAATTATTTTAGCCAAGAAAAAAGCTTTTAAATCGAGTTACAAAGTTTTACAAATTTGGCGCAGTTGTTAACACGATTTGGTAAAAGCTGGCGTATGTACAAAAATACAATGGTTTTCACTCGTCCGTGCTTGAGGTAGTTATCTCTAACGTATTTTTACAACTTTTATGATTTCATGAAACGTATTGTCAAATTATTTCGGAAAAAAGAAATCTTCTTTCATCAACCCGGCAGTTGACGTGAGAATTTTAGCAGTGATACTACGGTTAGGATTTTTATCGGGCTGTCAGCGGTATTGCGCATCGTACGCTGATCGATAAATCTCCGTCGTGATATCTCGTCAATCGACATCGACGAGCCGGTTCGCAAAATCAAAAATACGCCGATGTTCGCGAAACAAATGGTAAGCGCACCGGAAGTAACCTGGGCGCCGCCACATGTATTTTCGGTACTCGACGTGCTCTCCATCCGACGAATACGCACGTTAATTACGCTATGCGTGCGTCGATGCATCACGCATGTAAAACCATTACACACGCGTACATTGTATGCAACAGAAAACGCAGCTCAGGATATTTTGCGGAAGCATGTCGCTATGTACGAATAGTTTAAAAAAAGGTAATAAAACGCGAAACTATCATTTGTAAAGGATTGATACGGAATATCCGGATTGCAAAATAAAATTTTGTATAAAAATAGTATAGGGGAAGTTGCTGCGGTTGCTTGAATTGTTTATATATATATATATAACACACATACATATATATAAAATGTTGATGAATAAAATATAGGTATACCTATATTACTTATTGTAATATAAGCAACGTTTAATAACATCAATAGAAAATAAATGAGTAATATAGACAAAAATTTGACAAGTTACATCTTATTTTTATAGAGAAATATAATTATTATATATTTCTTTGCAAATTGAAATTCTTAATCGCTGTCTTATACTTCGCCAAAGTTACTGTATTTCATGTTAGTATTTGTCTATGAAAACTAGTACTAGCATTCCTCGCTAACATTCATGTGGATATACGATGGTGAATTGTATTTCCGTCGGCGGCACATATAAATCCATTTGCTAACGAAGTTGCATTTCTAGATTCACTTATCCAGCTGATATTAAAACATATTACAAATAAGACATCATTATTATCATTGTTACATTAAAATAAGGAGCGTTTCTATAATAGTTATTTTTGTACATGTAATATTAAACACATGTATTGCACTTGGCTGATAGCTATAATTTTGTTTTATCGTAACAATATTGAATTTCGATAAATTATTTAAACCTGTAGAAATAGTCCAGAGAGTAAGTTTTACATAATTTGTAATAATCAATTCAGCATTTTTATATGTATTTTAAATTGGGGAACGATATAAATTTTAATAGAAATTAAAATTGAATATGGATACAAAATTAAATTACACTTCTGAATTTTACATGACGATTAAATAATTAAATAATAAAATAATAAAATACTGTTTAGTAACATACGTTGACAATTTTAATTAAAACAGAATAAAATGCATGACGTATTATTACTTCTTACGCAATACATTTGTAAAAAAAAAATATTTTTTTGTTTTAATAAATATATTTTACTTATTTAGAATTTTTCTACATTTTACATATATTTTAATAAACTTATGCATATTTTAATTGTTGTTAGATTAAAATCCATTTGTTAGCTAAAATATGTTAAAATATGTAAATATATGTTTTTAAAAATATATAAAACGTAGAAAAAATTTAAAAACATATATTTACATATTTTAACGATGAATTAATTGTGATTGTGTGCTGATTAATTATTTTATACTTTGGATAAATCGATTGTTTCTTATGCACGCACATTTGCTTCCCCTGTGTTCTCATATATGTTTCCACACCTTTAGAGTGTGGAAGTAGAAGTGTATCTGAATAGGTAAAGCTGCAAAAATCTTCCTACTTGCAGAGGTACATTAATCTTGCCGCTTTTATAGCGAGTTTTACCTTTCAGTGCTCAGCTCAAGTTGCTTAAACGATGGGGTTTGGGAAGATTTTTAAGCGTAAATTAATATATGAAATTTGTCAGAATTATAAAATAATTAATATCATACACATATGTTATTACATTTTACAGAAAACTAAAATTATATTATAGTCTCATGTATAAATAAACGTGCGCGCGCGCGTGTGTGTGTGTGTGTATTATATGTTACGTGGAAAAAGAATGTTTGGTGATAAAAAATTTAGATCGACAGTTAATTTTTTTGTAATAAAATTATTAAATGGTTTCCTGTGTTTAATTTAAATACTATGATGGTAATACCGGCTTAAAATGTTAAGCTGGTCATTATCCGCTCAACGTTACCTAGAAATACGTTCGCATTGATAATTTACCAGATCGCTCATTTATTTACACAGTTATTCACAGAACGGCAGAAATGGCGGACACGATTATTTTGTTAATAGGATACGGTCACGTCGGAAGCTGCCAGTTTACCGTCGCACAGGATTTAAATGCATACGCGGAATGTAACCGCGATAGTGCAGTTGCGCTCGGTATATACTATCTCTTCGCGGCATGCTATTTATTTCGGATTTAACATGAAAGGAACGTCGATAACCGATACGATGCAGCAACGTTTCGGAAAGTACCGCAGCCACGAGACGAGAGCGCGTTGATATTTACGAACGAGTAGATGTTACGTGAAAGGAATAGAATAAGCAGGCTTACCAGGAACTTTCATAATTTCTACGGCAAACTTCTTTTTCTCTTTTTTTTTCTCTTCTTCTTTTTCCTTTATTTTGAACCTATTTTTATTGCCTGATAACATTGTACGTTTTAACCGAGACGCAATGCATCCAGATAATAAAAAGATTGCAAGAGACTAAACAATACTCAAGATACAGTTTATATATCGCCATATATCACGTTTCCTTCTCACCGACAATTGTCGAAGATATACTGCTAAAAACTACTGTGACTGTATAGCGACAAAATTTTGAAAAATTGTCACGACTTATCGATGTCGCCTTCTTTCATTTTTGCACGTTTTCGATTATTCCAGAGATCTGGACTTTTCTATAAACTTTTAATTTTCTTTGCCGTCGTAGAAAAAGGAAAACTTTATAATACCGCGTAAGAGAATATGTTGCAGGAATTATTTACAACACAATTAGAAGCTGTCTTTGTGTAAATTTATATAAATTTTTGTGCACATGAAAAGGTGCGCATCGTTATGCTTCCGATAATGTAACTGTTTTTAAAACCCGATGTTATGAGCTTAACATATCGGATTTATATGTTAAACATAATATCGTTTGTAAAACACTCTGCGAATAACAGATTAAAAAGAAAATTTAATAATTTTCTCGGAAGGATATTTAAAATTATTGTAATACTCTTAATTATATTATTTTACGTAATAAATATTTTACGTAAAATACGTAATACGTTTAATGCCATTCAATAATATAATATTAATGAAAATGCTTTTGTAATTTATTACATCTGTTCATCAAAATGTTACGGTAGCTATGTACTTTGTACTTGAATTAATGTTGTTTACGTATTATTGTATAAGCAGATAGCTGTGAAAGAGATATCAGTCTTTTTGAAAATAATTTCCCAATATGGCAAGCATTATTAATTATACATTTCTATCATTTATCGGAAAGGAGAATGTTTTTTCATGATGTCCATTAGTTTGGCCCGAGAGGGTAATCACTTAATGTAATCATGAGACACAGTCCTCATGAGAAATAATTATAAAATTCATATAAAATCTCTATGTATAATCCGATAATTACATATGCAACCACGAGAAGTCATAATATTGTGTATAATATTAAATAAAATAATTATATAATATTAAATAAAAGAATTTAATTTTTTTCTTAATAAAGAAAATAATCACATCAACGTTAGGAAAGATACATCTACATTGGCACGATTTAGTACCTATAACAGTTTTTTATAGATTTTTTATGAAAGCAATATGGACAATATAGTGGAAAATCAACGTTTTAAATCCGTTTTAGTTTAACTAAGCCAAGTAATCTTTATTTATTTTTAACAGAATAAAGAGTAGTATTGAATCGCTTTTCCTCCCTGCACTATCAAAACGCGATTTCTGCTTTTCCTCAACAATCACTTCATTGTAACAGTTCAAGGACTTTCTTGTTTAAAGATTTAAAAGTCTCGTATCCTGTAATAGTCTAATTTACGAATTTCAAATAAATCTCTGCAAATATAAAGAGAGATCTCTCTTTGTCCATTTTTAATTTATGCATAACGTTTAGATTTTTTATTCGCTGATATTCCGAAAAATTTAAGGATTTCTCGGCTAATAAGAAAATATTCAGGTACGAAGCTTTAAGCTCCGCTTAATCTGTCATTGTCGCATCTAATAGGGAAGTCCTGTGCCGGTAGCACTCGGGTAATAAAACTTAGTGCTACACGCTGGATCTAAGTCATGGGCAGCACGTACACGCGAGTTTACGTACGTGTCTCTCGTATGACACGGTCGTGCATTTGGGATGGTCGCCGTGCATGGAAAGCGCGACCATAGTGGCTAAAGGAGGAGAAAGCCCCGAGGTGAGGCTTTCGGGACGTAGCTATTTGCTAAATACGTTGTTCAATTATTCATGTGTCAACGTTGCTTTCCTTCCATTGCCTTCTGCATATATGTTTGCGGTTTATCACTAGACGACTACGAATCTCTGAGAGGCAATGAAGAGCAATTCTCGATCGTCAAGATAGTAGCAATTTTTTACTGTTTCCTTTCATCTCGGAGAATTGTAATAAAAGATGTGTATAATAAAAGATGTGTGGCGATTTTGAACTTTAACGCGTGTATTTTAATACTTTCGCCGAACTACAATTCTTTCAATTTATAAATTATAAGAAAGAGACTTGTTTTATTCGTGTAAATATTGTGCAAATATGACGTTTATTTCTGCATCTTTAGATTTTTATGAATTATGAATTTTTGTCATTTGTGAGCAAAAAGATTATTATTGAATTTTAAAAGCTTAAAGAGATCATAAAAGCAAAATGGAGTATAAGTAGCTTTAATAGTTCCTTAAGCACTGAATATATGTAGCACAATATAAGTAGAGTTTAAATTACTTTAGAGCGTTAAGTCACGTTCAGTCAATCAATCTGACAGGAAAAAAAGATATTTGATGAAGCTCTTAAAAAAGCATTTTATTAAGAAGTCAATATATATCCTAATTCGTTTTTTAATAACATTAATTAGAAATCTGTAAGATAAAATTTAATAAGAGGTAATAAATTAATAATTAATAAATTAAATATTTCTTTAAACTAACAAATTAACAAATTTTAACTATTAATAGATTAAATTATAACTCTTAAAATTATACAATTACAGAATTTCATTATAAAATTGTATTATTATATTATATTCCTTTTTTATTTTTGCTATAATTCAGTGACTCGCAGTTAGTAAAAATAGCTGTGGAATTAAAAGATTTAATTCATCGTTCTCTATTTTTGAAAGAATTAGAAATATTTCTCTTGCGTAAAACAACACTACCTTTAAAGCTTGCAATGCATGTTTTCGTTTAATTATTCTAACCATACAATACATTCATATAATTCTTGACTTAATATAAAAATTTTGAGAAAAATATTTCTTTTTCTTCGATAAGCAAATTTGGCTATTATCAATTATATATATATAATTTTGATTAAAAAGAAGACTCGAGTAAATATTTGTTATTTACACATTTCGGATTGAAATCAAATAAAAATATGAAATCAAATATCAAAATAACGCGGAAATATTCGAAATTTCCGTGTTTATCTTCAAAAATATCAAAATATAAAGATTATGCAACTATATGCATAGGACTTCATGATTGATTATTTTGCTCTGTTTTGTTTGCGGATTATTAACGTTAAAAATTGCGTTCAAAATTTTTTTAGTAACCTTGACACTGTTTGATATTTAAATATTAATAAGTAGTTATTAGTAATTTTATCTTAAAAAATCCATTTTTATTTATGATAAAATTTTCAGTTGATATTTAGATTAAGATTTTCTTTACAAACTTATAATATATATTATCTTTAATTTTTTGTATAAATTAAAGGTATTAACTATAGCCAAGTTGGAGAAACTATTTTAGTCATTAAGCGAAGCATAACACAAAAGTCCATTATTTTTCAAGAAACAGGTTTTATGTATCTGCAGTAAAATTTTCAATTATTTTATTACATGTTTTCTCTCTCTCTTTTCTAAAGAAAAGAATGTAAGATATTTCTCTGAAATAATTGCATATGAAAACTTGCGTCACTAGCATTAGTTGTTTGTCTAACGGCTCGCTTGAAAATTCACAGAACGTACGTACGGCATTAATATAGTTGTAGAGTGATAAACCATCGTCCCATGGTTCCTCTTTCTCACAGGACAGATTTGCTGGTCTTAAATCGTGACTACGGTCCAGAGCTGCCAAACCGTGCGCGAAAACCTGCACGCTATCGTACACCAAAGCTGGTTCTGCCTGAAACATACGTTTCCTTTTGACGAGAGTTTGTGTTTTGTGAATTGTACGAAAAAGTAGTTTCAACTTTCAAATTGTTACATGGACAAAACTTTTGCCAGCACCTATTGATGCAAATATAGATCGGGCTAAATTGTGATTAAATTTTAATTAGACTCGTTTTTAATTCTGTAGCTTAACGATTATTATTCATACTTGTTAGAAATCAAAAATTCTGTTTCATTTTATAGTCAAAGTTTGTTTTTGTAAAATAGAGTATTAAATGTATTCGATATGAAACACTGATCTTACTTAAAATAAATTACACAAAAATTTGCTTCTTGTAATTTAAAATTATAAGTCGATATATCTTCAATTTAATAATTGTTGAATTTAAAATCTGATAAGATTTTGAGATAGCTTTAGTGAGAAAGAAACTTACGAAGGAATAAATTTAAATATATCGATTTTCTCATATTAATATGTTAAGGAGGGAACTCTGGGGAATAAATTCTGGGAGATAAACTTAGCTATTTCAGCAGATGGGCTGGCCATAGACTTCTTGGAAGTCCTTGAGAGAAAACCATGCTTAGTGCACTCAATTGATCCGAATTAATGACATTGCGGCGCTGGCCGCGGGCGAAACTCACTTAATTACTGAAGGGCTGACAAAGCTCGAACTGGACAGAGCTCTGCTGACCAATTCGGTCTATTCGACTTTTCAATTCCCTCTGCTTTTAGTCTATATTTGTTCTAGCTTGTACCATATAAATTCATCTACCATTTTGTACTCACGCAATTAATTGTTATTGTAAATCTTGGAAATAATATGCTCTTAAACAATATTCTGTAGCACTCATTGAATCTAAAATTTGTTTTAAATAATGTATATTTTATGTCAGATTGGAGAGAATGAAGATTTTGTTTATAATTTTACGAGTTTATTTTCAAAATTTTATAAAAATCTCTGTAACGCGTTGTATTATATTATAATATTATAACAATAAGTTAGTGAAGAAAGAATTAATTCTGTGTTGCATTGAAATTTCCACCAACCTGAATGACTCCCGTTTTGTTCAGAATGGCATGTCCAATCGCTGGTTGGAAACGTTCCATTTGCTTGAGTATTTCTGCAACTTTAGACTCTTCGAGATCTACTAAACGAAAGGCCGTCATATTCACGCTATTATATTTGAAATCTTCTAGATCAAACGTTTCTATATCCTGTAAAAACAAATGTAGAAAAAAAGATTTGTTTATTTTACTCAATTAAATTCAATGTGTATTCGTAAAGTTAACTTGAATATATTTTATATCTTTATATTTTAATGCTAACTGAATTTTCGACAATAAGTTGCGTTAATGTATAAAATTTAATAAATATACAGTTAATTATGTTAAATATTAAAATTAGTGATACATTATTTTTAACATCAATAATTTCTATTAATTAGTAGATCTTTAATAAGTAATAGATATTTTATAACAATTAAATTTTAATCTCAAGTATATATTGAACACACTGTGTCAATTATTATATTTTGTAAAAATTGTAAAAAAGGAATTTCCTGTTTTATATCTAGATCGATTTAGCTTCTGCAAATACATAAAGCTATCAATTTATTCACCATCTTCAAATGATAAGGAATTCGACCGGACACGAGGTATTTAAGAAAATGTAACTGGGGTAAATTTTTTCCCGCTCGCGGCATAGTTATGGGGTAAGTCGACTAAATTGAAGAAAAATGAGGCAGTTCCAGCGATTTCCGTCATCGTCGTAATTGCAATCGTTATAGCGTAACCAATCTCAACCAGTCTTGTCTAGGAAGCCTCGAGAGGGTATGATTTATAATTATACGGTGTTGCAGCGTTCACGTAGATCGTTAAAATAAATAACGCGACTCTCCATAGGGTCATTCACCGACAACTACGTAGCTGCATAACATAGTCGATCGTGGCAGATAAAGCTTCGTTTCCGTTCTTAAGCAATTTCTTTTTTGTCCCTTTCATTTTATTGTTTACTCTTTTTTTTAATCCCATCACTTTGCTGTGTGTCCGACAAGGATTGAAAAGTTAATTTTTACAAATAACTAATTACCGTTACTCGTTACCGAGTAAAAAATCAGTTAACATTAGTATTATTTAAAAAGTAACGATTTGTTACTCTTACTGTTTTAATTGAAAAACGAGATCAGTCTAAAAAATTTGGCAATATTTTTTGTTTAATAAATAAAAGCAATAAACAACAATGACATTAGATTGATATATGAAAATTCAATAAAAAAAAATTAATGCTTTTTTAGTTCGAGCTAAAACTTTATGCATAATAATATTTCAGAATGAATTTATATACATATCTAGTTTCACCGATTAAATTTAGATTTTGAAACGCAATCCGGTTGAGATGACATTTTTCACAACAAATTTTTTAGTACGTGGTATCACTTTGGTTAAATTTAAAAATTGGTATTCATGAAATTTGTTATTCTCATGCTATTCTGTGATTTATGGCATTCTAAGACGTCAAATAAATCAATCATAGAATCGTATTAACATCTTAAATTACTTAAAATGATCTTGATGTAAGAATAAATTATGAATTGAAGATTGAAGATTGAATATACAAAAATTATGTACATAAATATTTGAAATATAAAAAATAATGATAAAAGTAATTGTAAAATTCATTACCGTTACCAAAAAAAATGTAATTACGTTACAATTACTGAAAAAAAGAAGGTAACATTGCTATTAGTTTATTACCAAGAAAGTAACGGTAATGATATTACAAGTACTGAGTTACTTTCAATCCCAAGTACTCTCTTGAATCACGGTATCACCATTTACTGCTGGGAGAAAGTTACGTAACATCCTCTGAAAATGATTTATTTAGAAACGCGCGGATGTACTCACTCCTTGTACGAGTCTAATGGGAGATTCGCATCTCAGGAGTGCATTAAACCTTTTTGCGAGATTGCACGTAGCGGTGGATATTTACTGAATCATTTGATCATAACGGATCGTATTTTTTATTCCATTAAATTAATTGATTGTTTACTAGAATATATTTCAAAGTCATATTTTGAGTTTAAGTATCATTGTTTTATCATTGTTTTATAATTGTTATAGAATATATTTGTATAGAATTGTTTTGTGTAGCTTCATTTAATTTAAACTGTTTGCAATGTTAATGAATTTGATCAACTCACGTTCATGAATTGCTATCGTATATAGATTATTATTTGTTTCAAGATGAGAGTACAAAATTATAACGAATTTTTATTACAATGTATGTACAAAATTGTTTATTATTTTAAACACGATTGAGTTTCCGACTTTGGTTTACGACTTTAAGACTTTTTTACTCTTGTCAATATGGTGTATATTATTTATAATATAAATGGTTTCTTTAACATCCTATATATTTATTCTATTTTAATTAATATAAATATTATATTATAGAATAATATAAATTATATACTATATATATTATATATACTATATATAAATATACTATATATAAATATATATACTATAAATATTATATTATTAAATATTTCTACAATATAAATTGAAAAGTTAATTTTTACAAATAACTAATTACTGTTACTCATTACCAAGTAAAAAATCAGTTAATATTAGTGTTATTTAAAAAGTAACGATTTGTTACTCTTATTGTTTTAATATCGAAAAACGAGATCAGTCTAAAAAATTTGGCAATATTTTTTGTTTCTACAATATAAATATTATTATTATTTCTACAATATAAATATTGTATAAAAAGATATCATTAGATTAGGATTCCTACTATAACGCAACTGTTAACCAATAATTGCTCGCAAGAAATGAAATCTACAAATAACTCTACTGCTACTGTATGCAATATTGTTTCACAATTAGATACATACATATGTACATACATATCTTTCAACAAACACATACATATATGATCCCATGCTATTGCCTACTAATGGAATATAGGACAATCGATATTTGATCAACGATAAACGCATTCGTGATATGAGTTTCCGTACTATAATTATCTTGTTGCTAATATACATCGATCTCTGACTAATAAACTAACTAAATGCCGGAATGTAACAGTTGTCAACGGCAATATTTTGTTGTTCATTCCTCCCCTTCTCCCGTGTTTGTATTTATTAGTAGTACGAATTAACTTCCCGTTTCCTGCAATTAAGAATTGATTAATGGAAGCCAGTTAAATAAAATATATTGCTGAAATCATTTTATGATGTAAACGTCGCAATCGGATGCGTTATTATCATTAATTAATCTCGACATATTTGTAAAAAAATTGCAATCTCTAACAGCAATTCGGTGTACTATCGTTACGAACCGCAAAATTCGAAGGGGACATTTGCGGGACATGTATCACACGTGTATGCATGTACGGAATGCATGTGTATACATATACGAGTGCAAATGCATCAAGCAAGAATGTACAGTTCTCTGTCCTTCAGTGAATGTACAGTCTGCAGCTTGTGTTTGTACATTATAACTTGGGCTAACCGCGGAGTTTGCGCTGTTAGCTCCATTTAAGATAAAAATTTACGCTGAATGAGACGACGGATTGGAATTTTGCTTGTGCGACTCAAAGGGAGGGTGATATGTCAAAGAAGAGCGTACTGGCTAAGAGAGAAATGCACGGCGACACGAGCTTTCTGTGATCATGTCAGGGGAATATCTGATATATGCGCCGCCTTGCTCATCCGTGGAAGGTCTAATTCCTACCACCATCTATGTTCTAGGACGAATGCGAGATAATACACATAATAAGCTGCATGGAATGTACAAAGAGAAGTGGGATCGACAGAAGCGCGAAATATTACCGGTTATGAAGATGATGAATGATACACAGAGTCTACAAGTATTCTCATATGCGTCTAAAAGAGGTACTTATTTTTTACATATTATGCTATATTGCATGCCCAATAAATGTTGAGATGAGAGAGAAATAAATTTTCAAAATGTACAAGTGCCATTATGATCATTTAGTTCATAATCAATGAGCTATTCAATGATTCTATAGTAATACATTTAATTAAACTTGATGCTTCATTATAATTGACAGATGTGCAAGATTTATTAATTACCTATTAAAATACATTAATTCAATATTTAAATGCAGATTGAATCGAGTTTTGAACCTAAATGTAATTCTCATTATATTAATATGAGAATTGAATTGATAATGAAATTATATAAAGAAAGCATAGTAGTTCAGTTTGTATTTTTATATTAGAATATGAGAGGATTTATTTTATTGAGAGAATATTAACAATTAAAATTAAAATTTTTATTAAATTGATATTAACAATATTGCCGAGCAAAAATAGAATAATCTTATAAGTGAAAATTAGATCGAGAAGACTAGATCAAGTAAAAAAAAGAATCTTATTTTCGATCGAAGCGGATATGTTTAATAATATTCATATGCAAATTTATGAATATACATCTTTCAGTTCTGTAAATTACTCTTCGATTCGGTTTATCGGCCGCAATCATAAACTGAAGCTGGAAATAACTACATTGATCGTCAATTTTAATAATGGTATTAATAAGCATTTTTTAGACATTTCAAAGAACTTATTATTGCGAAAAATATCGCCTCAGCAAGGATTTAAATCTGAAACTTCTTACTTTCCGGAGCGAAAATAAGATTTTTTTTTATTACAAAAATAATCTTGTTATTATAAGAAAATTTGATTTAGCCAAGAATTTTATGCACAGCTTAATCTGAATAGTTTTAATATGCACTTAAATTTTCCTCCTTCTGTCTTTGACGAAACTAAATATGAAGATGTACTTACAAAGGTTGTGAACATGTAATGGTATCTGTAGTCATTCATTTGCAGTTGCAATATCTGTAAGAAATTAAAAAGAAAATTATATTTGAGAGATCTTCCAATTAATATAAATTATATATTTATCGTGCCATATATAAATATATATTGTATTACGATGCCATTAAAAGTAAATTTATCTTGCCATATTTTACTCCTATAATACTGTTTCGTAGTTATCAATATTTTGACAATGTGGTTTTATGATGGCATTTTAGATATAGATCTGCACACATACTTTATGTATACATTCCGCGCTATCCTATCTGTATATATTGCAGTATGAACATTTGCACAACAAATATTATATTGCATATTGTCATTTCACTACACACGTATATTGATATTGCATCTTTTGTAGTTCGATATAATTCATCGTTTTTCATTTTCCGCGGTAAGGCCATATATATAAATCGATCGAGCTGAGATGGAAGCGAGTCAGATAAAAGAGGTCTTGCGCGGATCTTTCCGTAGAAAAACCTCTTCGTGGAAAGGAAAAGCGGATGGAACGAAGCGGACGTGCGAGGTTAAAAGGATATATACGAGACCAGTTGCATGAAAGCATGGACGTTTTTTGATTACTCGACCGGTTGAGGGTTATCCTTAGAAATTCCCGAAGGATGTAACATGCAAATAACGGGTTTGCTTCGACCGCATCTGAAGCAAGATTGCTTTCCGGAGTGCCGCTGACAAGGTTGTGGAAAGGAACAAAATCTAATCCCTCTTGCTTTCAATGTGTTGTATTTACAGTCTTAATCTTTAGATTGTAAACAAATTTTTCCACATTTCCTGGATTTGAATACTTTTCTATAATGCACAATTGTTTTATTTTTTGTTTTACATCTGATTGTAATTGTCTGATAATCTCATAATTGCTTCTTCGTTCATAACAATTTTCTATCATATGCGTATAAAATTATTCTTGTTTGTTTTATATACTTTGTTAATTAATTATATGCTATTTAATTTATAGTAAATTCTAACATTCTGTCCTTTTTATATCAACATTATTTATATGGAGATTAGCATATAATTGCATACGTTATGCAGGCTCAATCGAATGTAATTTTATTTTGTATTTATGTTACACAATTCATTATAAATTAAACACTGAATAATTTATGCGCTGTTGTCTCATGTTTGTTATGTACATAAATTACGGCAAGTCGCGTCTTTTCTCGTGTCTGTAAAATTAGCACGATATTTTATTAATTTTTAAAAAATAATGATTGTTCCGGTAGCACTTTTCATTGTTCTACTGTTCGTTCAAAAATAACAAAATATTCCGCATTTTTTTTAATATCAAAAAATAAAAAATACAGAAATGCCGTGATAATTTTACGTTTTAGCATGGCATAACTTCTTCTAAAGTATAATAGATATCATCGGATATTTTATTCTTCTATCTAATTTTGAAAGAACAATAGAAAGTGCTACTGGAACAATCATTATTTTTTGAAAATTAATAAAATGCCGTGCTGACTTCACAGACATTTTTTTCATGGTATTGATTGTCCTGAGTTATAATGAACAAATTTTATCGTTTTTTGCAATATTATCTTCACAACTGAGAAATGAGTCGATAACGTGTGTTTCAATAGTGAACAATCGAGGCGTGTATTTCCGGCACGTTGATCACTCGCCCGATTATGCAAATTTTTCTATTTGTCGACCGTGCACGCAACAGCATTTCTAAAAGTATCGGGAAAAACATCGAGTGCTTTTATCACTTCAAGCGAGCGTGAAAATGGCATACGATTTTCATGAATTATTTTCACCTTGTTTTGTTACCACTAATTCGTGCGATTTAATTTTGCGATTTGCTGATTTGCATCATGTGTTTAATAGGTAGTTAAATATTACGAAGCCGTTGTCATCGTGAGTATCCACGAATATAGTGATCTATATAACTCAAAAAATTATTACATTGTTGAACACAAATAATAAATAAATGCAATATAAAATATAAAGAGACATTAAATATGTTAAAAGCTTCTACATCTTACAAACATGAATGGATATTCGTTATTTATTTATTATTTTCAAAGCATTTAAAAAGAATTTATTAAATATTTCAATAATCTATTAGATATTTTTATTAATTAATGTCATTAATTTTTATTATCGTCGCTGTTATGAATATTATATATCTTACATAATACAAATATTGCTCAAAATTTCTAAAAGTCGTTTTATCTATTATTATATAATTCAACGTATATATTAATTTAAATATGAGAGACCTTTAAAATGTAAATTTTATTCTACTTTTCGATCTACTTATATTGTATATCGCTTTAGGATACAATTTAAGAACATTTTTTGGACACTGCATTTTCATTTTGAATCTAGAAGGCAACAAGAAGCGTTGTTTTAGAAAAAAAAACTGTAACGTACAGTCACCATTAATCCCTATTGCAAAAGTCCTTTTAATCTCCGAGCAACCGTGTCCCTTTGCATGATTCTGGAAAGTTATTTATGAGCTGCGATGCGCCCCATGTACAGATTTCTGCTTGTTTTCTCTTTTTCTTTCATTTTACATCCAGTAAACAACATGTTTTCCATAAGCTGTATTTTTTACTTATTTTCAATACGATTCTAACGATTTCATCGATATCTAAAGGAGATTTGGACAGGTATTAAACTAAAGTTGGACAGGTATTAAATTTTCTCCCAGAGAAAGAACATTTATTCACAATCACATGTGTGCATCACGTCACTAATATCAGATGCATCGATGACAGTTTTCTGCGCGAATTTCTTCTCTGATTCTTTTTTTTCAAATAAGTACTAACAGTTCGGAAAAGAACAAAATATTTCGCCGATGAAATTTTAATATTCTTCTTTCGTGAAACGAAGGGGAAATTCTTCTGAAGGGGAAATTTTGTTAGCATGCATTATTTTGTTTATTTCAGATACATTTTCGTATTTATAACGAGATACGTGTTCAAGTTTTGCAAAGGAAAAGGAGAAAGTAATAAAATATAGAAAGACATATAAAATAAATATATTTATAAAATAAGTTGTGACTATAATAACATAAATCTGTCAGAGATTTTATATTTGAATGATTTAGATTTGCACGGTCTGCAACTCTTTTATAATATTTCGTATTTTATTGCAAAAATATAGTATCTATCTGAATAAAGCAACTTGTCAGATTTATCATGCAAGAGATTAACGGTGTGAAAAAATATAGCAGGAGGGACATATGTGCGGAGGGGGGAGGTACGTTCGTATTCTGGTTTTCGAAATGTAATTTTAACACGATGAAAAAAATCAATGAATGTACAATATAAATGGAGATTGTTGGAATCTTTGAAGGAATCTTTACATGAACGATATCAATATTTAAACATTCAGACTTTGCCAAATGAAATGATGCCAAATAGCGAAACGTTTAAGACTCACCGCTCGAAAGAATTGCTGCATGTGCGCCGGATCTGTGTCAACAATCAACTTGAAGATCTCTTTGTGTCTGACTTCCCGCAGGACCTGCCTGTAGGATGCAGGGCCCGCCTGACGAATGTACATTTCAGTTCTCACGGATGGCGGGGATTTTACGAGATCCTGCAGTTTGAACAGCCCTGCAAAAATAGAAGAGAGATATTTTTTCGAAGCAAATTGGTCCTCGGCGTAATGCCAAGTTCTATCATTGCGCGTGCTTGTTATTTCTTTTAATCCTTTCTTTTATGAAACATTTAAAGTTACGTCACAACAAATATTTTAAATTGATTGATGTTGTTTGTTGCAATTATCCCAAATATCTACATGAACTCACGATTTATCTTGTCAGTTTTATATCGTGTATTAAACAGTATGAAAGTACTATCTCATGAGTTTAGGATAAAATTTTTCAACTGGTGTGCCGATTATACTGATTAACTGCAAATAGTTTCCAAATATGCCGTGAAAATTTTAGCGAAGATAAAAAGAAAAATTTAAAAAATTAGAAATAAGTAAAAAAGTAAGACGCAAAGTAAAATATTTAAAAAATTGAGATAATAATCTAAATTATATTTTGTTTACTCTTATTTTAATCACAATAATGTCGCAATAAAATTACACAAAATTTGAAACAATCAAATAAAAAAATAATAATATTAGAATTTCACTATTTATCACTGAATATCGTATTGGTGATATCTGATAAAAGACATATGATATACGCTAAAGATTGTATATCTAATGATGTACCTCGCCAAAATTATTTAATATGTCCCGAATGAAAAACGCTGAATTACTGCAGTAATGAAACATTTTAATTATTTCTGAAATCGACATTTTTTATTTGTCCTTTTTATTTGTTAATTATTTTAACAGAGATGGAAATAGCAGGTTTATTCTCAAATTATACTGTTAGCAAGAAATGAATAAAGTAATACGAAACAATAGTATAAAAATTTGAGAACATTTTCTTCGCAAAGCGTAATAAATGAAACAATTTCTGAAATGATAATAGAAGTCTTCCACAATTCTCCACTCGTACATTGTAATCTAACCAATATCTAGATTCTTATGGAAATGTTACGTGTTATTTTTATGTATATAGGTATGGGTTCAGACATAATGTAAGAATAATGGGTTTTTAACAGAAATGGATGAGTTGATAAAATACTTATCGTTTGCGATCTGTGGCAAAAGAACGATGTGGGAACATAAAGTTGTTAATTTGATTTACAGAGAGAGATTTGCGATTAAACTATCAAGACCGTGACTTTGATAGTAAACTTTTCATAACTACTTTTACAGCGTTAAGAGGATTTGCGAAGATGTAGCTAAAAAGGTATCACGACTTTCACAATTTACTTCCATCCGATTGTTCTTCGACTACTTCTTAAGTTGCACTGTTGACTCGAGATTTCCGTCGCGTGCACGGAATTCAATACATACGTATGCGGTTACGTTCCCCCACGGTTCATTTTCCGCAATTCGATCGACATTAATCGCAGTTCTTATCCATTTTTTTGTTTTGATTAAGAAGAAAGAGAACAATAATTTACAATAATAACTTATTGTCAATAAGAAAAATTAATTAATTATATAGTATTTGAATAATAATTTAATTGATAAATTAATTTATAGCTTTATAAGAAAAAAATTGCTGTAGAACGAATGAGAAAAATATTATCATTGATTTATTGTTAATGTATTCAGTACATTAGACGCTTTCAATTTCCAAGCGGCAAGTTTTCTCTGAACTTTACTCAAAGATACAAATCTGATAAAGTCGCAAGATCTTCGGTGCAATCCTACTTTTCCGTATTTCTGAAAGAGACTTCTTGGACATCCAGATAGGTGCCTCTAACTTTGAGCTTGCTAATTACTTCTTCGTAATGATCGCAACGAATAGAGCGACGGCAGGAAGAGGATCGATAAACAGCTAAAGGATGGCGAAAGAGAAGCAGAAGAAGATAAATTTTCTGGCGCGTTAACGAGCGCAGCTCGCAGGAGAGCTGGCACTTTCCGCAAAATGTAAAAATGAAAAATGGTAAACTTCACTTTCGGAACAAATCGAGCAATTACGGCCGCTTGCATACTTCTCCGCTTGTACACAAGATGCTTTTAGACTCAAGAACTTAATTTCACTGACAGTTCTTTTTTTATTTATTAAGGCGTTGAGTTTTCCCATGTTGAACCAGATTCTCTGACAATTTTCTGACACTAATAACTTGCTTATTAGTAAGCGATTGAAAGTAAATTTTAGAGACTCTTGAAATATAATAAATAACTTTGTAACAAGTTTATTAAATAACAGGATTATGCTTATATGTATTTAAATAAAATTTATCGAGTTAAATTTATGTAAACTTGGAGTGAAGGAGTGGAAATATCTCAGATAATAAAGGGTTGTAATGAAGATCGAGGTTTTCCTAGAGTATTTTATATACATAGAACTACCACGAGTATCCCTGACTAAAGAAAGTGTGAAAGGGAAAGTAAGAAAATTGCACAGAGTAGTCTGATTTACAAAATTAACTCAGTAGATAGCAGTAACATATATACAGTGTTATATCTGGAAATTTATGATGGCATTATACGATACAGAGGGAAACAGTTCAGGAAAAATGTACACTAGTTTTGCGTTCTCTCATCTTATCATTTTGACGATAATGTTTATGTGCGAGATCTCTTGACCTCGTTGAAATCATAGATACACCAATGCAGATACCAAATACTCATTTCTGTAAATTCTTAAATGATACCATGAAACGATATAGTTTTATTATATGTAATCTCTTTATTATTGAAAAACTGAAATCTATAAGTTATTTCAAAATACTCAGAAAATAAATAGAGACTTTTAATAAACAATTTGATAAATCCGTTTAAAAACATTTAATCTCTTTGAGAACTTTTGAAAATTTTTAAAAAATTGCGTTAAACATTTAAGTATTTTTTTATGATGAGTAGTATTATTAAATTTAATAATTTAATTTATCAGACGTTATTTTTTAGGAAACAGAGAAGCAAGTCTAAATGAATATACTCAGCTATGCGTGTTGCTTATTCGATTAAAGTGATAATTAATTATTCAAAAATAAAAATAATTAATAGTTTCACACATCGCGCTATTGCATATTTCAGTCTCGAAATCACGTTTCGCTCGTTGGCTTAAGCGTCTCGTCGTCACGTTAAACCATTATTTTATACCGAAAAACGAAACTTTTCATACTCGATAAAGTTTTAACGAACTGCGAAACTAGGCATTTCTCCTATGGCTATGAATAATTAAATGACAACGAGTGACGCAGGAGGCTTGCCAAATTTGTAAAGTGCTCGAGAGGTTTATTCAAAATCTCGTAGCGATTCTCATTATACTTGAAGCTCGCTAATTAAACTTATTAAACTATAATTATCATTTGAAAATTTACAAATCACTATGTTCACTGAAATTGCAAGTCGTCATCATTCCCAATTTTGGACATTGATTGGTTAATATTTAATGGCGTTTAAGTGAGCGACTGTCTTTGCATGTTGAAGTTTCAATGAACTCGTGAGACGCGAATTTTCTCGACTAATGAATATTTAGATGATACCGGGTTGAGGATGTTACATTTCTCCTAGTGAGTCATAGTTGAGACGTTTTCGACACATCGCTTTTACGACGGGGAATTTTGAAACTTCTTGTCTTATCCCCTTGTCATGAATTTATGGTAGGCCATAGACATCAAGGAGTTTATGCAAAAAGCGCGTTCTTTTCGTTTCCTCTCGTTTTATCGCTAACGGCAGCGTCTTACTTTATGCTCCTGTTAGACGCCAAGTTACATTGTCCAATCAAGAGCGGCAATTTAGGGAAGATAAGGTCGGAGACCTCCCACTTTTTCCTTCGCAAGAACTATAAGCGGAAGGACTCATTTCGTAAATGTATATGCGGTAAATTTGCGATATCTAGCGTTATAAATTTTAAAAATATTAAGAATAGGCAACAAAATTTTCTTAGTGCGTCCAACCGAATTCGCTGTAAGATTCATGGTTCGAATAGCAAATGCCAATGAAATAAACAGCGACTCTTTGGATACATCAATAAGTTGTCAAATGTATAAGTGGGATAAAATTCTCCTTTTCATTTCCAAATTCTGATAATAAATTGTGATGCTTTATAAATAATTACTTGATCATTACGATTGCGGTTTCTTCATTGAGGCAAATAAATGTAAAGACTTTTCTATAGACGGATATGGATGGAAGAAATACGGGTGAATTCATACATTTTTCCTGTATGGACGGCGATAGTTAAAATATACTAATGCGATTCGGAAAGAATGAAGATGACAGGTGACTTTAGCGTAGACGCATATTATGCGTCAACGCCGCGTTGGAATTTCGATGAGTTGCCGCGAATGGTGCCAGCCCGTCGCGAAATGGAAATGGGCGCCAAGAGGAGCCGCGACCGGGGGGTTAAGTTGATGGCAAAAAGTGGCGAGGGAGTGACAGAGAGCAATCTCGTGAGCGGTCGTCGCGAGTTTACGTCGTCGTATGTAAACGCGTGCGTTACTTTTGCGTGCGAGTGACAAGCCGACATTTTGGACGGTAGCGGGATTCCACTTCCGGTGTCTGATTCCGACGTTCTATTTGCATAGAGACGCATCGTCGACATTGCGGAGAAACCAAAAATAAAATGAAATAAAATGAAATAAAATAAAATAAAATGCATCTGTATAATGAACGCGTCGACGGTGTTAACGAGATCGCCTTTTCCGTATATCCATAGAGTAGTTGTTGTTATATATATATATATATATATACGAAGCCCGCTGGTCGAGGTAAAATGAATTCCATGCGGTCGGGAAATCTTTTTAACTTGGATGTGTAGCATTGTTCGCATGTTCGTGTTCACAGTCCATCGCATATCGCGTTCCATTAGAACCATTCTTACCGTTCTGTATGGAAAAATATATACCGATTTAATCACGTAACGTCCGAGTTGATTACTGCGCGATATATAACAAATTAACATTACGTTGAAAATAAGATTGAAAAATGTAGATATTAATGCGAAGAGAGAGAGAGAGAGAGAGAGAGAGAGAGAGAGAGAGATAAACTCTTGTAAAAATATTCTTGCTAATAAGATACATTGATAAGAACATTTATATGAGTTTGTGTGAATTTCAAGGATTACCGCGACAATTTTATTGTTCTTCACTTACCATAATCTTCTTCATAGATAATAGCCACTCTAGTCCAATTTAGAAAGGAAATAAGGTCTTTGAATGCTTTGTTAAGATGATCTTGTGCGGGATATAAGTTAATGCTGAACTCCTTGAAAGTGGGCTCGAAATCGACCCTCGCTTCAAGATGAGGAACGTCCAATGCTTCACATATACTTTGTATATGAGCACCTAAAAGTGGGTCAGACGGTCCGAAGATGCCTTGTACCGATCTGGATAATTGCTTGCAGGCTGCAATAAAAATTAAAAGACTTGAGCAATTTAGTAGCAAAATATGTAACTGACATAATAATTACTATTTATATTATAAATTAATTTATATTTATAACTTTTACCAGTGAAAGTTTAGTTGTTTTATTGAAAGTTCAGAACTCTTGTAAAAATTTCGATTCGGTTTTTTTTTAAATGAAATATTATAAACGTATTTAGAAACATATTTCTTATAAATTTATGTATTTAGAAAAATAAATGCAGGACCTCTTTTAAAAGTATTTTATTGATGTGTTAAAAATAAATACTGTGGACATGGTGCAATATATATATATGTATATAGTATTATAAGATAAGCGAGGAAGATGTCAATGGGGGCATGAGGGTGTGCTAAAACGGAGATTGCAGAACGGAGACTGGCTTTGACATATCAATTTCATATTTCTAAATGAAGCGTACTTAGTTCTGTATCAGCGAAAGCTGCAGTAAATTGTCGACAAATTCTTTTGATTCTCGTTCTAATGTTCTTTCATAATCTTGTATAATAGATTATTATTACAAAACAGTTTTGGAATTTTGAAAGACTTTAACAGAATTTTGAAAGAGTCAATAATAAACTCTGAAATGTTCCCTTATCGAATTCAATAAAAATCACAATGACATAAAAATTTTAGTAATTTGTAAAAGATTATATAAAACACAATTATATAAAAGATCGTAAATAATGTAGAGAATAATATAAAAAATATGACAAATTGAATTTTTACAAATTATAAAGAATTCTTTTTTAATATAGTTTTAATTTTCAGGTAATTTTCAGTTGTAAAATATAATGTAACTGTGTAAATGAGAAATTCTATTTCTACCTCATTTGATGATTGTACATTTTATTAATTTTCTATCTTTATAAACTCGATTGTGAAATTTATTAATTTATAATTATAAGTAAACGGTAGTTTTAATTAAGATAATCAACAGAAACGGACACACACGCATGCACGCACGCACGCACGCACGCACGCACGCATACAAACAAAAGATAGGTTGCCTTACTTAACAAATACGTTAATAAATCGATAATTGTTATATTACTTATGTTATGCGTTTATTTATTTAAAAAATTAACATATCAATATCTTAATGAAAATGGATTAATGAAGCCAGTTAAAAGCTGAATGCAGAAACAGAATCGAATAATATGGTTGAAATGTAATATATAATAATGGTCAATATAGGATATATTGGATGATTTTATCGGAAATAAACGTAATGTATGTTTTGCAATCATTCGATGTACGCGTTTTCAAGCAGACAGGGAATTGATACATTCTTTTAAAAGCTCAGTTATCTATTATCCTTGAAGGAAAAGCCTCCGGACTACAGCTTTATTTTTCCTTACATCGCAAATTATTCGTGGCATGCTTGTAAGAGAGAGTTACATTGAAGGATAGATAAGTTTGATTTTGGTATTTTTAAGAATTCTCGCTGGCTGAGTTTTATCGCTATCTTGAATTATTCAGCGTTTCTTTATTTCCATTATGAAAATTATGATTTGCGACTACATTGAATTTCACGTATGTTGCACCACGTAAGCAGCGTTTGTTCTCACGAAATTAACTTTTCCATTTGCGCATTTGTCTATACCAAATTACTTATTATTCGATAATATTCTTGATAATTACAATATTTTGTATTTTATCTATTGTGATTGTAATTTATTATTAAAAATATCTAGTTAACTTGGATAATAATTAATTAAAAAGAATGTATTTCAAGGAAATAATAACAGAATGAGAAATACTTTTTGTATAGCAACAGCATTAGAAGGTTCAGATAAAATGGATTCGTGATTTCCTTTGGTGAAAGGAATCATGATTTCTTTTGTTGAAAGAATCCAATATAATTGTAATGAAATACTTTGGGAAAGAATACTAACGATTTTGATTAAATATTCTCAGTTGTTCTCTTACATAAAAAAAGGTTATCATAGCTGTTTAGAGATACGTTGATACAATAATCTTACATAATCTATTTTTGCTATCTATTTATTTTAAATTAATTTGCCTTTGATATAAAGCATTTGAGACGATTATTCAGTAACAAAGAATATTATACTTGCTGTGTGCTCGCTTAGCTGAGATTTCCGCTAATTTGTTTCTTTATAATTCTTTACATTTTCGCCTAATTAAACTGTCTACGCAGTAAAATTTTCTACTATTTTAAGACTTGCTTTTATTAAAATTTTTGTGTTTTTAATGTTATTTGGATATTTTTTGTTAAATTAATATTTAACTGTTTTTAATATTAAAATAAGGTTATTTATGATTAAGTGAATAAATAATTATAAAAAAAGATAATGCAATTTTAAAACGTAAATTCAAAGAGAAATGAATATACATGTTAATTTAACAAATAAATGTTAATTTTATTAAAGAAATATATTCTCACAGTTTGTTTTTAAATTGTATTAAAATGTTACATTTTTTATGTTAATTTTTACATAATATTATATTTGTATCATTTTTTAACATTATCTTAAATTAACATAAAAATTCAAGTGGGACACGTGTATTAAATTTAACATTTTCCAATTGTTCCAAGATTTGTAAAAAGGCGCAAATATATAACACATCATTTTTTTAGAATGCACATTTCATTGTTATGAAATTTCTTATCACGCTGTTTTATCGTTGATTAAGTTGAAGTAAATAAGAATCGTTACCTCCGTTCCTCATTATATTGCAGTTTTGTTTAACGAACCGATATTTATCCTTTTTACGTTAATGAGTGTGGCAGTTTCCACAAGCACAAAGAATCTGCGTCGATGCTTTCTCATAATTTTTATGAAATTAATATAATGCACGATGCGATCACAATTTCAATTATTCAATTTCATTGAATTATCACAATTAAGATGATGATATTGCTATATATGGTTTTTTAAAATTGCTACAGATATTTAATTCATTAAATCAGTAATCATTTGGAATAATTAATTTTATTCGAAATTAACGGAATTTATTAGAGCAAATCTTTGTATTCAAATTAATTACTCGGAACACAGAATACAAATATTTTTAAATAAAAAAGAGATATACATAAAATGTATTATTACATAAAATTTTTTTGACATAATTGACAGAATGAAAAAGAAGCATTTTTTTTATCTTATTGTGTGACAATTTTAATATCAAACCTGAAGGTTTAATTTAAATTAAATCCTTTGCATGTTTTTATTAGCTAGCAGAAAGTTTAATCTGATTTTAGATATTCTCAATGCATACTTGTCTTTTTTTAATGCAAAGATGTAATTAATGCAAATGTTACGTAATTGCGATACACTCTTTGTGATCATCGTTGTAATGCGGTTAAAGGATAATCTGGTAAACGTTTTCGTTAGTTTCATCGCCGAAAGTTGCATAAGCAACTGTGCATTCGCATGCTCGCGAAGTTATCTCATACAGATATATGACAGCTTGAATTATTAGGATTAAGCCGACTGACAATGACGAGCTGCAAATCTCTTTAAAAAGCCATTGCGAAGTCGTTAGGGGAATAGAAGAGGACAGCGGACGGGTAGGATGAGATTGTCTATTAGGATTACGAGTGCAATGTGCGAACGGAGTTTTCCCGTAGACACTGGGAAATAAAATCCAGCAAAATAATCGCTTCGTCATTTGGTTAGCTGCATGCCATTTCTGGTCATATCTTTCTCGTAAACGGAATCTGCCATTAAAGTGTTCCGCTTCGATGGTCCGGGTCGCTGCTCCTTAAAGTTATCCAATCAATTTCCCTGGTTTAGATCTCTTCCGATTTCTATCTTCCTTTGTTTTCTATTTTCGCAGTGATCTGAACGAATTACACCTACGACGTAAACTTGAAAAAAAAATTTGTGCGATGTCCTATTTCCATGCGAACTCGGGGAAATGAAATTTCTTTTTTTTTTGGGAAATTATTAAAGTAGTATAAGATTTTTCATCGAGAGAGTAACTTACTTTATTCTTTACAATGTAAGAGCGTGAAACGAACTTTATGTCATGTATCCGTGATGTTAGAAAGAAGAAAACTTCTTTCAACGTAGCAAAAGCATGAACTTTTACTTTAAAACTTCTTGTTATTAACTGTGTCGATAACACGTCAATTTTATTCTAACATGTTTCTAACGACTTAATAAAATTTCATAAAAGTAAATTAAATTTTATTAGATTCTGCCTTTTTACATTTTTCTGTACTTTTTTAAAAATACTTATTGATTGATTTTTCAATTAAATTTCTGTTGAAACAAAATTAATGAAATACTTTAAGTAGGATAAAGATAGCAATAAAATATATTTATTTAGTTGTGTTTAATGTATTATGTTTTACTTCGCTTATTATATATAGAAGAAGAAAAATTGTTTGTTCTCATCTTTTCTTCAAGAAATACAATATTACTCTTCTGATAATTGCTTTATCAATTGACATGCATATAATTCGTTCTTTCGACAGTAAGATGTCACAATATCTTGTAATCCGTACTAGATGCCCTGAAAAATTCATACAGGATTTTCTCTCGAGTTGAGTATTTCGCCGCGAATTCAATTTCCTATCGAGGCTTTGTTTCTCGTTTCTCGTTTCCTGGAGAACTCCGACATAACTGTGCGGAAAATAAAGAATCCTTATGTAACAATTTTCTACAGAATAACAGAAGAATCTTGCGTTGATTCTCTAAAATGCAACTTGTCTATATTTGATGAAAAACTCTCTTCGATAAACCCGATTATACGACGAGGAGGATATTTTATGATTTAAATATTCCATGAATGAAAAGAAAAAGAAAAAAATAACGTATATTATTGTTTTTTCTAAAAAAAAAACATATTTTTTTTAGTCGTTAAATATATTGAGGAAAAACGGTGTTTTAATTTTTCCATTCGGGTTTCATGATACATAAATATCCGATTTTGCTTCGGTAGGAGCCAATTTTGCGCATGGCAGAGTAGAGCGGAGTTTCAAATCCGTTTGAAAACTTTTGCATGAAGAAATCCAGGCCGTGGACACATTAGGCGAAGATAACGGCGCGAGCATCAGCCGCGATTACTTTTAGGCGAAATGCATCAATCGGCATAGTAAGCGCGACCGAATTCGCGCGTACGCAACATTAAACTCGCGTAGAGATGCGCAGAAATGAGAAAATGTACACAGGCACCTATCCCGGGTGACATGGGAAATTTATCGCGGGATGAGTCAGTTTACAAAAGAAATGTTGGAAAAGTTGCGCCGTTCGACACGATTCAACCCCGTCCGCGAGAGAGGAAACGCAGTAGTCAGGATGACCGGAAGGGATGCGAAGAAATCTTTCCAACCATAGATATCATTTTAAGCATGCCATGGGGGAAAAAATACATGGATTCTTGTTATATATAATGGTATTCTATAGGCATATTTATAGCCAAATATTTTCCGCTTAAGAAAATTCAAGAGGGTGTAAATAATCGCAAGATTCCCCTCGGTGTTTTGAGAAAATGCGCTGATAAATATATATTTCATCTCACTTATATATTACTTTGATATATATTTGGCTATTTACAGACGAGGCTTGAATAGTTTCCTTATAGCAAAATTTCATGAAATTTATATTTATATATCTCTATTTATTATTTTCGTATTTATCTTGGACACCTTGATTGTTATATGTATAGCCATTTATTGTTCTATTCTGTCAAAAAAGATTTTTGAGATATATGTTTTAGTGAATTTGCGACATAAACACGAGTCGTGACTTCTTTTACCTCGCTTGTTTAGTAAGTTGAAAATCTTTGCCGCACACGTTTTAAGAAGAAAATTGTATATGTTCTCTGATTAGTTACATGCTTGCATTTAATCATTGTACCATATTCGCACGATTCGTATATAAGCAGTTTTTCCCAATTCACATAGAATCTTCTTTATATAAAGAAACTTTTACTTCACTGAACGTCGATTGTACGCATCTTTGTCATACTAGAATTTTAAATCATGAGTATACTTATTTCTTTACATAACAAAATGGCTTCTTTATTATGTTCTTTATTGTTTGCCAAAAATAACTTGAGAATCGTGGGGCTAAACCAAATAAATGGAATCTCTACTACGCAGTGTAGAATTTTGTAAGAAAACACATTTCGAAGAGACATTGCCCCATGGCGAATTCATAACTGGTCGAGCTCGTCGCACTGAGATTTAGCCACCGCGCTTGCGATTGCGCGAGAGACATTGTTATGGTTTCGGGTCTCGGAGTCGATCCGGTTTCATGTTATTTTACATAAATCTGAAGCTACATCATGTCGCGTGCGACGTCCTCGTGCTATAATTCATGTTATAGCCGATCGCTAACTGAATTGCTTTCACTAGGCTTCCTGCCAACTTTTAAGCTCGCGTGTCAAAAGCGCTCCAATGACAGGAGATTCACGTCATACTCTAACCGTCAGTCTTTTGAGCATATTAAAATGGAGGCTAAATAAATTAATTAGCTGGTTTTAGCTAGTATGTCACTATTCATCGCCAGCTGATACGTGCTGGCGAAGCAGATATATATTTTATATTGTATAAATTGTACGGAGTAAATACCTTTTAGTCTATATTCATATATTCTCGCACTTAATACTGCACGTAAAAAATGAATTCAGGTTTTATTCTATACTAGTTGAAGTATTCTCGTAAATACATCAATGAATAACATACATTCTATATATTATATAGAATAATTCTATTTTTTATAAATACTCACAAAGTTAATTAGAAACGCACAGATTTCAAAGAACAAGTTTTTCATGTAACAATTTAATAGAATTGCTACATGTTTTTAACAACATTAATAGAAATTTCATTCATCGACGTTTTTATTCATTTCTGATTTTTATCTCGCAATGTGTTTTCAAGTATTAATTTAATTTTTCAAATAATCTTCATATCTTCAAGTATATAATTTGTTGAATAAGCGACGCGAAGCAATTATTTAAAAAGTGATATGGTTTTTTTTTAATAGATATGACGCAATTAAGTTCATGCCAAATTATCAATCAGGATATATTACATTAACCACTTTCTTTTTTTAATGTTTAAATTTTTTTAGAACAATAAATAAAAACCATGGGGAAAACATAACATAATAAAAACATAATAAAATTGGACAGGAAATTTAAAAATTGTGGATTACTTAAGATGTGTTATTTTAATGTAACATATCTTAATATAAATCTAAATATTAATACTGTTTATTATGTTTATTATGCATATATTTGATCAAATCGATAACATTATGAAGCAATCGGTATTGCGAAATTCAATTGACGTTTTTCTTTTCAAAGATAATTTTTAAGAACTGCTTTTTCATAAAAAAATTATTGACAGATTTTTTTCTTATCGTTACAATTATAAAATTAGTAGATATATTTTTAATTACACATTATTCACAAAAAAAAAATAAAAGTAATTAAAAAATAAGATTGTGATATTGTAAAGCTTACGTTACAATTAATTACTATGTAACTATATTAACTGTATCAACTATATTAACTATATGTTTGCGATGCTATCAATCATTGTCGCCTTCCAAATTATCGCTATCGTATATCTTGTAGGTATAACTTACAAACAATAATTTAACGATATAAGAAAATCACGTCTGTCATTTTACCTAATTGTTATTTTAGTTTTTAATGATTATGATTTGATTTTAGTTATTTTACATTAATTATTAATTTTTATTAGTGATAACGATATTACAATCTACTACAGATAATATATCATTAATAAAGAATTTTCTCATTTATTAAATTTATTTAAGAGGAAAATAATATTCGGAAGCACTCTCAATTTATTCAGATAACAAATTCGTGCCTTATCAATATTATGATGTATTTATATGTTCTCATAGAATAAAGAAGGATAAATTGAATAAGTTAAAAAATTTTCGAAAAATAATTTTAGAAAAAATTAAACTCGCACAGTGTATTTAATCAAACATATAAAACATATGCCATAAAGTCTGGTTACTTTATATTGACAAAAGCGGAGATTTTAAATCTGACTTGAAACTTTTTTTAGGAAAAAATAAAATGAAACTTTATAATGTAAAAAATTGAAATTAGTATATTCTAGAACAACGACCACAAAGAAATTGCTTCTTTCCTTCAGCTTTAATACTTTATATTTTTAACAGCGTTTCTCGTAACTAACAAGCATGCATGAAATTGTAACTATCCAAAATGCTCCGCTATCTAATTTGCCCCGCTGTACCTTATAGAGATTATTTTGAGTTGCAAGATACAGACATTCCCGAGAAAGACGAATAATAGATGATTAACTATTTAAATAATAATTAGTTCTTTCAAGATAACACACAATAGATGATTCAAATAATTTATTTGTTATTCAAATATATTATATATAATACTCAGTCCTCTCAGAATAATACTGTTTATATACTTTTATTACGAGACTATATTGATTATTTTCCTACCTTTCTTGGACGTGCGAAACGAATCATCCTTAGGCACATATTGGATATCGTAAACCAATGTCGTGTTCGCCAATAGAGTCTTATCCTTGTTGATTTTGTAAATGGCGTATTTGAATGCCAACTCCGACGGACTATCCTTCTGGTCTTCGGTGAAGATCGCTCCTGCAATTTAATAAATATTTTTTTTAAATATTAAAGTTTTTATTTTAGAAACTATATTATAGCCATGTATTATTGATGTTAGACCATTTAAATAATTGTGCACTGATAAAATATTATTTTCAACAATGCCATAATAAATATAATATTGAAACGTAAATCTTTTTTTAGGAAGATACAAATATAAGATTTGTTCCAGAAATTTATTTCAAAATTATTGTAAGAATTTTATTTCTCTGTTGAAAGGGATTAGGAGTTGATAAAATTTATTTAAACATGTATTTTTGATGTATAGCAAATAAATTTTGTGGTTAATTAATTATATTTTTTATTAATTTATTATAATTAATATTACATATCATTCAGAGAATAAATATTGAAAATGAAAGAAATTAAATTTGATCAAAATGATTTTTATTTGCAATTTAATTCTCTTATAATTGAATTTTTTATCTCACAACTTTTGATAGCTGAATAACAAATTTTAATACAATACATTTATTAATTGCTTATCATTTTACTAGCGATAAGAGAAATTTATTCCAGAATTATGTTATACTTCGCGAATAGAATTCCCGAGGGAAATGCGTCTATATCAGAAGCAGAGATGAAACTGACTGGTAACACAGACAAATCCGAAAAGAAAATTCCGGCACTACGAAAAGAAACCGAATTCATTGAAAGTTATAACCGAGTTCGTGAATTTGCAATAACGATCTCTTCTGTATCTATCGTACATATCTACCTACATATACAATGGTAAGGTACTACGCGATTCGCCCCTAAATTTAATTAATGACTTTACCATGGCATAGCTCACTTCGAATGCGAGTTTTAATTAAATTCGAATAATTACCGCGGCCAAAACCACGGTCGCGGTATCAGGAAGTACTTCAGCAGAAACGTTCTCGTACAGAAAAGCGTTGACTTTGCGTCAAAAATAATCAACACTGAAAATTGCGTTTATGCAATCAACAAAACTTTGAAATAAGCTAACAGATAGCTTAGATTGGTAAAACGTTCAATTGATTCAAAATTAAATATCCATTGTAAATATTATATTTTCATCCTATTAGATGATTTGTTTTCAAAATAAATATATAGGAAATATTGGTTAATAATGCGAATTAATAAAAAAACATTTTTAATTGCTTATGAGCAATATTTGTCTCTAAAGTTGTGCTTGTTTTTCTTTTCTTTCGCAGTAATGATATATTTGGCGAATAGAATGATCGAAGCTTTTTTTATTTTTATCGTTACATCTACAAATCCGATAATCATACTTTTTAATATGCTCCTATGCTGAAAACTAATATTTTCATAAAAATACTCAAGAAATAACATGGAATCGAAATTGATTATTTTTTATTTTGTATTGCCCTTTACATGAAATTCCGGAAAATCTTCAGTTATTTAAAAGCAGCTTAAATAAAGGAGCTTTACTGCTAAAAAATCGCTTAACTAATAAATGCATGGTACGTCGATTTTCCGTTCTTTACATTATTACCGTTTTCATGACTCCGATAATAACTTTACTTCCTTTTTTGTTCGTAAATTCATCAAATGAAACTCTTTCTAAAATGATATCATTTTCTACATCAGCTTTATTGCAACTAATCCATTTTGAAGTAATCTGACCGTTAATCTCCAAAAGCACTCTTCGTTCAGTAACTTCAATTTTCCGGCTCTATCTGACAACACGTTGCCACTGCAACCTTTGTGGTTTCTACACGAGAGATCAATTTTTCTTTTACGAAAGGGATTATATATTTTTTTTTTTATAAAAGAAGACTATTAATTATATTAATATTTTATTAAAGATATTTTACATTCATGCTTTGAATATATTAAAAATTCATTGTTTATAATAATTTACGTAAAATGAATTATTTATTCAATGTACGTATTACTAACTTAAAGTTACGTAAAGTTAACAATTCAATTTAAAATCTAATTATTAATTTGTTAAATAGATATAGTAGAAGTTTATTACGTAATGATGCAATTCTAGAATAATTGTCCTAATTAGAAACGTTTACCTCTTGTTAAATCAAATTCCTTCTAATTATCTCTCTTATCTCATCAAACTTTCAAATATAGCGTATACAATATTGTTTTGCAAAATCTAATGTTATTTTAGATTTAATTCTATATTATTCAATAATATGAGTACTATTTAATATGAGAAACTTGCATTAAATCATAACTTGTGAACATGTAAATTTATCTTCGTTATGTTCGTAGAATTCTCTAAGGAATTAAACTCTTTTGCCAAATCAATCTTCGTCACTCGCTTGGAAGGAAATCAACGATTCCATGTAGCCAATTAATTTAAACGATGTCACTGATAGAAGCTATTTTACGTGAATTTAGTTTGAATATTTTTAATCTTTGTGGATTTATTCTGTCTGGATATTTTACATGACTGTTCACTTTGAATATTTTTAGTCTTTGTGGATTTATTCTGTCTAGATATTTGATTATAGATAACTCTTAAAATTATTACATGGGATATCAATTTGACATTACAATAAAAGAAATTCTTTGAATTCTTCTGCTACGATGTAGCATTTTATATTAATCAGTTATTTTATTCGTACGTATATCTATTAAAAAAATTTTGCGTTAATAATTCTTATGTACTTATAATTTGTTAATTTGTAAATTTGGGAGATAACAAAGTAAATTATTTATAATACAAATAATTTACTAAATAAATTTATTTATAATAATATAATCATAATCATTTAATAAATTTATTTGTTTTATGTGAAGCATTGAATTATGTATATAATATTTTATTTTGTTAATAATATTTTAGTAACATTTTTTGAAAGTTTATATAATAAGTAACTATACTAACTACGCAGCGGGTGTTAACCTAGTCATATCTGGGTTCTCTCTTCAACTACATATAATAATCATGCCTATTTTACTCAATAGTTGCATTGTTCTCTCGGGTGTAGCCAAATACATGAATAGCCTTCATATTTCGGTGACGGTGATTTCACCGTTAGGAGCGATGTGTTCACACATGAATGGCTCTCTTGGTGATTGTTTTGTCTCTTCCTGCTAAACATTTTTCTTTCATTTCTTTCATTTTTCTTATAACAATTGCCGCTTGCGTTAGAGTTGCAAAATTGATTCATAAAATGTAAGAATATAGCTACAATATACAAAAAGTATATACAAGTATAATTTATACATCTTCTCTTTTAAAGAAAATATACATATTTTGACAAAAATTTCAAGTTTAAAATTTACGTTTTTCTTTTACAGTGCATGAAGTCATCATATTTTAATATGTAATGATTGTAATAAATATTAATTATGCAGTTATTCAATTTTATATGCTTTGCTAATATAATTTATCGAAATTAACTGAAAATATATAAAAGAGAATTTATTCATTCGATAAATATTTTGTAAAGTTTTAAATATTTTGAGACGCGATTGTATGATTATTCTGATAATTAGCAATGATTCGTTATTTATTAACATTTGTGATAATGACTCATAAATGGATTAAGGCAATAATAAGCATTTATCGATCAGGCTTTCATATGAATATTGAACAGATATCCGAATGATAGGATGATAATGATTGTCGTTATATTATGCGATAATAGGGAATTCGTTTTTTTATTGGCTTTAAAAAATTGTATCTTTTTTATTTTATTTTATTTTATTTATTAAATTTTATATTATTATTATGTATTTAATTTTTGTTCTCTATTTAATTCTCTATTTAAGTTTAATTTAATTCGTTTATTAATTTTCAATTAAGAACATGAAGTAATGATGTGATATACACAACATCATACAAATGACAAATATTAAAACCTATTTGATAATAGCTAATTTATCAAAAATTTCTTTTTGAAAGGTAAAGAAAGGATTTGGCATTTATTTATGTTTCTTCATATAGGAAATATTTCATGGAAATGACAACTCAGTTGGAGCATGTGGCTTTGGCGTTTGTTTATGCGGCATATAGCACACAGTGTTTACAGTCGGTCATCGTGCCATCATTCGTACGGCAGTACTCGAAAGAGCAGACAGTATAACGCTAACCAACCACTCTGTGTATTTCGCATTTCATCTCGAGACGCAATTGCGACATGGCATTATGAAATGCCAAAAGCATTCCCTTTGAACAATTATGTTATTAACAGCACGTGCGATTAATTATCAATTCCTGCAATTGATAATTTACATCGAGACGATATCTACTGTTGAAAATATACATTTTAATATTGGATTTAATTAACAAATATCGATCATTCATTAATCTTATATTTGTTTGAGATTCATCCTTTGGGTATAAATGAAATTATAATTCGTAACTTTTGGCTGTATTCTTTCATTGCAAAATTACATATAATCATCGGGATTGCCATGCGATCGTAATTAATCATGTTCTTCCAAATCATATTATAACGGACAAATCTGAATGTTTAAATATTTTTTCAAGATTAAATATTATACAAGAGGATACAAAAATAAGAAATATTGCTTTTCAAATATGTTATGTATGGATAAAATGTAACATATTTCATAGTCACACATAGCATATATTTTAAATTAAATATTTAGTAAAAAAACACGCAGATAATTATGTAATTATTAGTTATATTATTTGTATTTAATTTTTGATAGACTGTCATACAAATTTATTAATAACTGTCTTATTTAAAACACAAAAATAACATATTATAAAATATTTTATTGTCTTTGTTATAAATTATTGTAAATTATCTCAGAATTATATATGGGTTATATTAAAATAATTCAATAATATATCTTTCTCTTAATATATTTTTCTTAATGTATATTCAATAATTTAGATAATTTATATAGGAAATTATAATAATAAGATATTTATTATAATTATAATCATAATAAGATATTAATGTATCATATTATTATTATTATTTATATTGCGAAAGCTACAGATAGAAACGTGTGTTTACGAATATATATAAAATTCATATTGCTTATTGTATGAAAAACCCATTTTTGCGTTATCTCGAAAATAGTCATCCTTTGCGAATAATTAATTTCATGATAAATAATTTATATATATCAAAATAAGTATCTGTTTGTCGAAAAATATTTCGTGCGATTTCTTTATGTAAAGTAAAATTCGGAGTAACTTATATGGAAATTAAAACTTGTTATTTCTCTGGAACAAATCATTCAAATCTATTTCATTCATTAAATATTTCCTATAATAAAATCGATTGGTCAATATGGTTTCAGCACAAGTAATCATGCCGCTCCGTGTATTATCGTATTATCTTTCGAAATGCGATTATATCTCACGATAATTACAAGAAGCAATTATTCATCGTATCTTAACTACTTTCGAGAGTAATGTGTCATGCGATCAATCTAATTAACTCCGTTTTCTTTTTGTATAAAATGAGTGCATATAATAACTTTGGACTTGATAACTTAATTTTAGAATGAGAAGAAAAGAGGAGGAAGAGAAATAGAAAGAGGACATCTAGGAAAGGCATCAGATGAAGAAATCTTGGAATAAATAATCGTAATTTGCATATTATTTATTAGATATTAATTATCGACTTGATTGCTTGTTTGATTTATTTAGATTTAAAAAATTATTTTGATTAAATTTTATTCAAGTAATCATTAAATTTAATTTATGATAATAGAATTTATCAAAATCAATTTAGAATGCAAGAAATATTTAGATTAAATGCATTGAAACATTTTAAATATTTCGTAACGAGAACGACTATAATATACAGTTCAATCTGTTCGCGTCAACATTCAAACGAGAAAGCACCGCGGCAATCACGATCGTTCCTCGCGAGATTGCAGCTAACTTCATGCCGTAAACGATTCGCGTCATGGCGGCAGCTACTTGACGCTAATCATGCAAAGAAAGTATCGGAGTGATACGGTATTTACGGAATTATCGCTCATTGTAGAGAATGGAACATGTGGTATGTATATTTACTACTTCGTTACGCATATTGTAGATGTTTCTGGGTAAACGTTATCAGCTAGTATGCGGCCTTGACGTTTGTTTATTTCTCGTACGACGCGGCGTACGGTTGTTTACGCGGGGTAGCCGCGCAGTCATTCGTACGGCGACACTCGGGCTGCGTCCTACTTGCTGTTCACAGCGTTTTCGGAATTATTTCATCCTTGTTATCAAATATTAAACAAAGATAAATGATGCTCATAAGCGCCAAATGGAACGCATCCTCGGACAGTAGGTAATGACGCTGGCGTGAACCTCTTCGTGTATTTCGTGTTACTTTTCAAGAAGTGATCGGAACAATTATGAGCAACTACTAGACACGAGCATTCTCTACTGTGAATAATTGTGCAATTAGCAACACGCGCGAGCAATCAACTCCCATGATTGATGTGATTCATAAGTGTATTGAGGCAACATGTTCTTTTTTTCGTAGTTTAAGTTTAATTAGTAAGCGTTTCAGATATTTATTACAATTTCTTTTTTTTTTCTTTCTCTCTTTCTCTCTCTCTCTCTCTCGTCTTTTGTTCTCTCGTTTCTCTATTCTCTTTTTGCTTGTGTTGATATTCGTTCCTTCTGTTAATTCACGAGATATCGTGAAGGCAAGATATAATAGATTACATTCAGCTAAAGACTACATTTCAGAAAAAGCAGCTTTGCAACTGTTATAAAATTCTTTAATATGATTGGTTTTGCCTTTAATTCACTGAATTGAAGTATAATATATGAAGTATAATTGAAGTATAATATAAATTATTAAAAACTTTTATTAAACTATTATTATTAAACTATTATTAAAAAATTTTACAATAGCAAAGCTGCTTTCTCTGCTGAATGCAATCATTATGTTTTATAACTATTGTATTTTTTCTTCGCGTTATTTTTCTACCTCAAAATAACGTTTAATTATTGAGAATATATACAAATAATTTGAATACCATGAAATTCTAATTAATCGTGTTTTATGAATATAGTTATGTTATAAGAAAAAAATTTATGTATAAAAAAATCTATATATAAAAAAAATTTAGATGAAGTATGTGTAAGGCAAACCTAGATGAAATTGTCAGGAACGGATTTGTCAGGCAAAATATAAAATTGTTTAATTAGTATCCTTTTATGCAATTAAAATTCTATACGATTAGTGCAGTACATACAAATATTCTTGTTTAATAATTTCTCATACATCTTTCGTAACGATTGACGCATATGTCTTAAGCAGCTCCTAGAATCAATCTATATCATTTTTTAAATATATTATTGATGCCCTTTTTCAATAATTTAAAAGTATTACAGTAGATGCTCATCAGTGGAAGCTCAATATAGTCTTCTAGATGATCATAAATGATCAATAATATTGTGCAATAATATTGAGTATCTAGAGACCGCTTAACATGAATAATGTTGTTTATTGACAATTGTAACGATTATAGACATTTGTTTCCTTTCTACCAATTTCTGATGAAATGGAGTTAAAATAGATATGACAAGAAATAACAAAAGATCCAATTTAATTAAAAAAGCATAATTAAATAGAATGCCAACATCGAAAATCTACAAGATATATAAAATAATATATGTAATAATTCTCTAAATTCTTTGGAATAGAATCTCACTCTAAAGAGTGAAAACTGAGCGAGTCTTAAAAAACAGAGCTTAATTTTCAATATTTTGTAAGATTGAGATTTCGTTTTTCAGAGCGAGAGTACACTGTAAAAGTTTTAGAAAGTATATTTATTTTATAATGAGAGAAGGATTATATTACGTTCGATCAAACATAATTGAAAATTAAATTTTGTCAGATTAAGTCTTAATCATTCTCGGATTAAAATCTTAAATGATCACTAGACTATTCCCTGATTTCTGGATTAGTCTATCTAATATCTGGATGTCTTCATCTAATAAGTCATCATAAATCACATGTCGTAATTAATCACGATTACATCAGAGACATGAGTAGATATGAACATTTTTAATAGACTTACATATATTTTATCATTTATTTTCCAAAGTGTTGAAAAATACTTAAAAATGGATAGAAAATTAAATTTATTTTTACAAAAATAAATATAGTTAAGAACAATATAATATTATTTTTAATTATAAATTAAATTAAATTGTAAATTATAAATTATAAATTAAATTAAATTATATGATTTATTTATAACAGCACATATAGTATTCTTGTAAGCTTTTTCATTTTACAAGAAGGAAAGCTCTTTCATTTTATCAGCCCTGATTAATTTTTTTGATTAATATATCGTAAGAGTATCTAGATAATTTGAATATTATTGAAATAATTATTGTGCATTTTGTACTTATTTAGATAATAAAAATTGGATTATGATTGTATGATATAAGAATTCTTGTTTATAATTTTATGGTATCTATGGATAATAATTAACCATATCTAAATCTAAATATTTCTTACGTTGTGTCTAAAAGTTTCCACTGATTTAAGTATCATTTTGCCTATCAATTTAAGTATTGGGTTGTCCAGAAAGTTCGTGCGATTTTGAAGGAACATTGAAACGCAGAAGATTTAAATTTTTAATTTCATTTATTAAATTTAAATCTTTTGCAGCACGAACTTTCCGGACAACCCAATATAAATGACTATTATTTTCGGATTGAAAATGCAGAATGATATTTTTTATAATTATTTTTTTTCAGATTCTTCATCTAAACCATCATCGCCGATTTAATTGAACAAATGAATCGCAGCTGATTTGTCGCGTCGCACATTTGTTTTCGGGAGTGCCGTTTAAATTATCGGACTAGTGGATATTTTTTTTAAAGCTTATTTGATTAAATCCACGTTCGAAGCGGAGGAATCACATCTTCGATATCTTGATAATATCTATAGAATCGTATTGAGGCATTGCTGGCCACAGTCATTACAACAATATTCTCACACCAAGTGCTTCGGGCACGAGGTGATGCTAGCCGCGTAATGTCATGCACTTTGCAATAGTGCAATGTTACGCGGTTTAGCAATTATTGTTGCTGTTGGCTGATTGAGAACACGTTATCTGTCGGCAAACGGTTCAATTCTAAGCGATACGAGTCCAACCAATTGACTTGGGTTCGTCGTCTCTGAATTGCCCATTTCTCTTCTTGTTTACCTACGTCAACCAACACTCTCAAAGCGTATTGAATCGCGTTTAATCTGATTTGGTCAGAGCCTAGTTGTCGGTTTATCTCGTGACGAGGAGTTGGATCCCATTTCTTGGATTGCCTAGGTTGTTAGACATCGGCAATGAGACTTTCTCTTAGAGACTCTCGTCACGTCTACCCTGCTTCATCGATATCGCTTGTGGTACAGCATCACTTGCGTCTCATCACTGTAGCTAGGGTGTATGCTTGAATTAATTTTAAACATGATTTGTGAATAGAGATGACGAACTCAATATATAATCGATTCTATTTTCTTCGGGTCTTAACCTTTGTTTGATTATTGTTTGTCCTACTCGTCGACTCGAGGATCTGATTCCATCGATCGAACTGGAAATTCTAACATTTTATAGACTTGAAATGTCATAGTGTCATCATGCGAAAGATTTTTATTAATAATTAATCGGCGTGCGATTGTAATGAACGTATTGTACACGAGTGTGTTTCATGAGTGTCCTGTGCGAGAGGAGAAGGAAACAACCCAATTTTGAGAGAAGGAGGAGGTCTGAAAGAGGTATCGGCGGAACAACCTTGAGGTGAATACAATTTCTTACTTACTTATAATTAATTGTTTACTTCAATTTATTTTATCTCGATTTACAAATTGTTTTATCTTGATTTAGAATTTATTTTATCTTGATTTTCAAATAATGATTAGAAAACAAGTTAGAATTTCAAGTTTTATAAAAGTATGTTTTTATAGAGATTTTTTTTTAAGTATGTGATTAGCATCTAATTGAAACATCTAATTGAAAAATAAATGCATAAAAGTTTAATGCATAAAAAAGTTTAATAATGAAATATTAGTTTTTTTTTTTAACGTTGTTTTATATGTTTTATATGTTTATGTTACAGCATCATCGTAGCTACGCTGGCTGATAACTCCGTCCGTTGCGCATCAGTCGGTGAGTGAAAAGCAAATTTTTTCATTAAGGTTATGGATCTATGATAATCTGAGATATATATTTAAATATATCCAGATACATAAATTATCAAATTATAATAAAATTAGTACAGATTAATATTACATCTTATAGAGAGATCCATTGCCTTAAAATGAATATCTTAAATTAGTTTGAGATGAATATTTAATTTTGGAATCTCTTATTATTTTGTCACAATTATTTACTATGCTTGATGATATATTCGCACATATGCACAGAGCTTATAAAATAGAGTTTATCGAGTTGCGTCAAACTATATTGATGTTTATTACGTTTTGCACTCTTTTGGTATGTTTAAACTTATAAATATAGGAAGATAAAATTAAATAATAGAAATAAGAAATAGTTTTCAAATGTATAAATTTATTCAGTTTTTATTAATAAGAATTTTGTTATCAATATAAATTAATGATTTATTTCTTTATTTTTTTTTATCTCTTCTCCGAATAATAAAATCTTAGATTCTTATAAATAATAAAAATAAAAATAAAAAAATAAGATAGTTATATCTTGTATTGAAGAATTATCTTATCTCAATTTGATACAAAAAATTGTGGAAGAAGTTTTGAAACTGGTGTTATTATTCTTTTTTCAATTTTTTAATTCCAAGATTAAATATTATATGTACAAATTAGAAAGCATTATATGTATCCACAAAGTTTTTTTAGTATATATGTATATATGTATATATGTGTGAGAGGAATTTATTATCTCTTTTCTGGATCTCGTGTCATTTATTATCCTATTTTTTTATTTGAGTTGCTTTTGGTGAGATTGGGTGGACATTACATTACATTGCGTGGATTATGAACAGCGTTATATGTGAAATCATATTCGAGTAACAATAATAACGGTTTAGAATCTTTAATTCACTTTACAATTTTTATTATTTTTAAATATTCACTTTTCGTTCATATCAAAAAATTTAATCCTTGATATATTTTTACTTGTACTTGTAATCGAGTTTGTTCTTTTTTTCAAGCTTAAATGTAGTATTGATTGTAATAGAAATTATTCGTGTAAAAAAAAAACGCAAAGTAGTTGATTAAAATTCTCGTTCATTCTAATATGATTCATGCACTTAATATTTTCGGTTAACTAACAGTAAGACAATTTGTACGAATTAATATTCTTCTTTATATTATAATTAATTATTTATTGCGAAGCATCGTGATATGATCGACGCATATGTATAACGATCGAGCATACATGAAAAAATCGATTTTGTTGAAGTAACTAAAAATTAGTTAAATATACATATCCAAAAATAATTTATTGGATCATCAAAATAGTTACGTAATAATCAAGCATGATGAGTAATGCAAAATGAGTTGAGTCTAATAAACAGTTCAAGCGTTCTATATAATTATTTTGATGTGTTCTAAAATAAAATTATTTTTAGATGTGTTCTGTATCTAAATACTGTAGCTAAATATTTAGATATTTCATCAAAACCTGCTTTTTTGAACATATTATCTGCCGACAATGGTAAAACAGTAATAATAGATCGACAATGATAATCTGTGATAGAAAAAATTTAACAGATAAACGGAGTTCTTCTCCTTTATCTCTGGCTGAAAAGCTAGAATGTGCGGTCAGGATCAACAAAAGATAGATTCAATATTGAAAGAATCTTTGTACAGCAGTACAAATAAAGTCTATATATTCAATAAATAGCCAATATTATCTAATATATATAAAATACAAAGATTACATAAGCAGTTTTGTTATACATGCATTGGCATGTAATTAAAGACGATATAATATGCTAACGACTTATATACCTATTACTCTCAAATTAATATTCTAATTTACGTAATATATTATATAATATATAATATAATATATTACATAATATAATACATCCTTTACATTTTGGATGATCACGCGAATTATTGATTCCGTTGAATCAATCAACACTTTAAAACGTCTTATAAGTCGCGTTATGTATTTGCGTATGTACGTATCCATATTATAATTGATATATTAGATACAGATAATAAGCATATTATGATTTGAATAGATGGATGTATATACTATCATCATTCGGGTAGGTACACATATTATATTTCGAGTAGGTAGGGCAACTATCATTTTTCTTGGGTGGATAGAGTAAGGTTGTCATAAGTTTCTGCTACCTTTTCAAGTTTGGAAAGATAATAGAAAATTTATACAATATTTTTATCTTAAATTTATTTTAAAAAGTAGATACAAGGCCGAAAATTATATTAAAGTTAATAAAAACAAAATAAACGTTAACGTAAATTAAAATTATTTATATAATAAATGTAACAAAAATTAAATCAATAATATTGTAATATTGTTATAAAATGTGTAACATTGTTAAATCTATAATGTCAATTTAACTTAATTTAACTTACCATTGTTACTACTCAATGTATCGTTATTTTATACATATTATTTTATAAAACAATATAATTAAATTTACACAATATACTATCAAATTTAACCATTAATATAAAATAACGACATATTGAGCAGCAATGCAGTGACGACTTAAAATAGATTAAATTACATTATAGATTTAACAGTGTACATTCAAATTACGTCATAAAAGTTACTATAAGGATGAATTAATTAAATGATACGAAAGAAGATGATGGGATTTGATAAATACAGCGTATTTAATGAATGTTTGTTCTTAATTTTTTTAATTTTAATTTTAGTTTTAATTTTTAATTTTAAAAAGTTGTTAATAAATTAGGGAAGTTCTTAATCAAACCATTTTATGTGTGTTTAAAAACTTATTTCGTACTTTTGATATATGATAAAAAAATTTTTTTTTTTTTATAAGAATGTGAGATTTGAATGTGAAATCAATAATCAAATATTAGTTCTTCATTTTTTAAACATATCAATCTTGTTTTATTATTGAATCAAAATATTTGACGAAGTTATTGTAAAATTTGATTCACTTGGAATCGTCAATTGTAAACACACAGTAGGATATATGTTCACAAAGTAGGATATATTATTGTGTTTCCATTTAAACATATTAGATATGGGAAAAAGTTCGTGGCGTTTTTCCCGTTAGATGTAACGGGAAAAACGCCACTAACTTTTTCCCACACCTAATATTTATGAATTTCACGAATTTCAATATTATATTCAATATTTGACGAATGATATTGCATTTTATATAAACATTTATTAAATGCTATGACGAACTATCACTATATTCTTTCCACATTCTTGTCAATCAAAAGGTCTTATCACTGTCTTTCGTTAGGTGGACTAGCAAATGTGTGGTTCGTACCAACGGGAATTCGTAATGTTCTTCATGGAGAATTATTTCTCGTTTTCCGTGAGATCCAGCCGTGACGTCCAGTTCTCGTTGAAAGTTAGAAATTACTATTGCATGGCAAAAATTAAACCTGAATTTTCTCAGAGGTTCCCGGCAGTAACAGTTTTAGCAGTGAGTCAACGATGATCATCATACATTTTCTAAAGACAAATTATACAAAGATAGTCCAATGTTATATTCCGAGAGAAGATTCTTTTCTCTTTAAATGTTCTCGTATAAATATTAATTTTAGCATTTATGTTATTTTAGTAACAAAAAGATGATACAATAGATATTAATATAAGGAGAATTTATACAGTAATTTGAATAATAAAACGAGCAAATTTAAATTTAAATTAATTGACAGGAAATGTAATTACAAATAAGTAATATTTTGTTTTTTAATTTTTGATTTTTTTTAAGAAACCATTTTCAGGAGATCCGATATCGAGAGGACATCAAAAGGATATCAGAAGACATCAAGATTAAGCTCTTAAATAATTTAACTATTCTGTAGTATAAAATATATGCGCAAATTGTATTATTTAACAATTAAAATTTTATTAATTTACAATTTTGTGAAAAAGATTCCTACTTTTCCTTTTAATAACTGCATGAATATAATTAATTAAAAATGTGCAGATACATAAAGAATTCGGGACAAGTCAAATAGGTATTCCAATATTAGTAGAATAGACAATTCAACTTATTGTTATGTTATTTGATATGTAAATAATTTTACTTGAATGTTTTTCTAAATGTAAATTCTAAATAAAAATTTTATAAATTTTTTATTGCTAAGTATTTTAAGTAATACATACATTGTAATTTTTAAATTCTACTGTTTTTGGATTCGACTTATCCCGAATAGACCTAAGAATATCTCTTGTATTTGCATATAATTAATTATAATAAAGGCGCATGTATTTTACAATATTATAATTAAATATATTTATTTGTAGCTATTTCTTTTTAAAAATTGTTCTGGTCATGTAATAAGAGGAATATATTCCTTAATAGATAACGGGAGAACATTTTTTTTTGCACAAATTTTAATATTGTGTCTTAAAGGATACTTAATAATTGAATACCGATTAAAATTATCGGAAATATTCGGAAATTGGATAATATGTGTATTATGTAAAAATTTAAAAAAAAGATGATTGTTGTTGACTTGCTGCCGTAATCATGCATCGGAAACAATCTGGAAAATTCAGGATTTGTTCTCTCCTGCAGCGAGATCTCTAATATTCAACGGGTCGTTTAACTTTCCTTCGTGAATCGATTTCACAGAACCCGACGTAGAAGCAAGGCACATTAAAGTCGCTCTTCATTTTGTGGATATGGATTTTTCATTGTGTTATTAACATACTACTCGACGGAGGGACTTTGATCTGGTCAAATCGTTGAATCAATTAACTTCTTTTGAACGCGTGGTAATTTTAGTATTTTTTGTAGTTTTGTTAAAACTTAGAAGAATTAGGTAGTAAATATTATCAAAATTAATGAATACAGCATATAATTAATAATAATTTGTCGATTATAAATATAGTAAAAAAAGATTAATTTTCTTTTATTACGTTTCGATCGTTTTCATGTTACTAATTTACATGTTACAATTTTATGTTACTAATTTTTATTTTTTAAATATATAGTATAATTTTTATATTTGAAGTATATTATATTTAAGAAAAAAGGAAAAAAATCGCTTTAGAAATTGATTTATTTTCGCCAAATGGAAACTTTTGGCTTAAATGGCCTGGTTTAGAAAAATTTGATGATTTAGCTAATACAATTAATTGCAATAAAAATATAAAAATGACATCGTATACAAAAATATAAAAGTATTATTATTATCGTATATAAAAATATAAAATTATTAATCTTTTTTACTGATATAATAAGA
>Ga0157364_1000002_pt1 | contig 58783 bp, 36 predicted proteins | sample AttsexASBM2_FD_111476 | JGI IMG/M metagenome (GOLD analysis project Ga0157364, IMG submission 111476) | Fungus gardens microbial communities from leaf cutter ant in Ribeirão Preto, State of São Paulo, Brazil - Atta sexdens ASBM2 | ecosystem: Host-associated > Fungi > Mycelium > Unclassified ...
ACACACACACACACACACACACATAATGAAAGAACTTAAGCACATACTCATCACCATTCTCTTGCTTTTGTATAGCTTTCTTTAACTGTGAAGTGCGAGAAGATCTATGTAGGTATTTCCTCTTGCCTTTGCATTCGTAACTCCAATGTCCCATTTCCAGACACTTTTGGCATCGCACTCCCTGGGGATATGCAGATCGCGGATCACTGCAAATACAGTGATAGAAATTAGAGAAATTGCTACAACGATATCATTTGTTCACGCCTTGTCTTGGCGTGTTGGACTCGTCGTCGTTGACTCATAAATATTTCAAGGTTACGTGGGATCTTCGAGCTCATGCAAATGTAACTTATTTCGAAATATAAACTTACGATTTCTTCAAGAGCTTCATCCCGTTCCAGTTCATGAGGTTGGTTTCGTCTTGCGTATAACCTTCAATAATCGTATAATGTTCAAAAGATCTTAGAATGCACGATCACGTTTTATCACATTTGCACTCGCGTGTTTTGAAGTTTGTTTACGTGCCGAGAAGTTTATGTACGGTTTTCAATGCGCGTCGAAACTCGAGAGACACAACGGTTTCTCATTCGTCGACTCGACAATTGAGAGTGTATCGTATAAGTCGATTGTGTATCGTATAAAAATTACAAAAGTAAATAAATTTACTAAGTGTTGATCAATGAAGTTATAAATATTCTAATGAATTTTTTTTTAATCACTTTTATCATTTTTATTTCAAAATATAATCGATTTTCTGCCGATTGATTTGATTGCTCACGTTTCAGATTTGTTGCAGATCGAAAAGGATCTAAAATTCTTCAAGTAAGAACTTCAAGTTAGAACTTAAATTCTTCAAGTTTAGACATATTTTTAATTAACTGCAATATTTTTTATTAAAACGTTTAAATTATATATATAATCAGTTTATCGTCTACACAATTTATTAATATAAAACTGATTTAATTTAATTTAAAGTTTATACGTATAAATATTATTGCTAATAACAATAATAATAAAAATATATTAAAAAATAATGATAAAATATAAATTTCTTTGTAGTTATTAATAATTTTGAACCAAAAAATATTAAGCGAGGTCCAAACTCTTACTTGAGAAACTTTATGAACAAAGAACGATTTTGATGATATATGCAGATATAATTTTAGATAATTTCATTTTACTTTGATGTAGCAAACGACAAGGATGATTGATTCCAAAAATGATTCTTCGAGCAGTATGAAAAATCTTGCTCCTGATCCTTTTCTAATCGAATACGGAAATAAATATGTAGAATTGAGAATCACGAAGGATGCAATAAGTATGTATCGAGACAGTTTTCTGGAGAACAAAAAGATATTAGAGGAAGAAAAACGAGAGCTGGTGATAAATCAATTAATAAAATTCTGCCTAAATAACTTTAAATTTTTCTTTAAATATTTGTAGAAATTATTTGCATTAATTTATAAAAGATATTAGTTGTATAAATTTAAATATGAAGTTTTGAATATAAATTAAATATAAATTAAATATTTAAATTATTTAAATTATATAATTTAAATTATATAATTAAAGTTATTATAATAGTTATTTAATTAAATAATTGATTTTTACCAAATTAAGATGATCAATTAATAATCTATTATTTATGATGCGCAACATTTTTAAGAATTTTTGGAAGGCTATTTTTAAAAATAGGCATAATCTTTCGATTCGCATAATGTTTATTTTATTTGCGTAAAATAGAAAATATAATTTTATATTTTTGGCAATGAGCCAGTGTAAAAAACAAATTTCACAAATGGGTCACATACAGCCTGGGGGAGCCGCAAGTTGCGTATCGTTAATTTAATTATTGAAATATGTCTAATTTAAATCGCTAAATCGTGACTCATCTCTTAATTGCATTAAATGCATGAGATATTTTTTTGTTTTTTAATTCAGGAGAAATTAAATTATCAAGTGTGGTCGCTGGAAGACTCATTATGCGAACAGATATGGCGATTCTCACATGAACATGATTTTGCTGTTATCTTTCAATATCATCCTTTTGTTATAAATTGTGCAAAGCCAAGGAGCAACTGTAAAGATGGTGGGATTATATAAAAAATTTAATTATATTAAAAATTTTGGCAACTTTGACCGCACTTTGATTAACTTCGACAATCAATTCAACCAACAAAATTATCTAAAATAAATTTTTGTATAATTCCTTGTGTGATCCGGTTTTTTTTTACATATTAAAAAACAAAAAAATTAATAATTCTATGCATATTAATAAAATATACAATAATATATTATAATTATTTGCTAAGTCATCTATTAAGTTAATCGAGAATTAAATTAACTGGCAAAATTATCTATTTAAAATACAATATTCAACTATACGATTCATTGTTCCGAATTTAATTTCTTTTTTTCATATATTAAACAAAAAAGATGATAATTCTATCCATTTTAATGAAACAGTATTATTTGCTAAGTTAATTTTACCGATTAAGTTAATCACTTATTAGTACGGTCGGGGTTACTCTTAAAGGGTTCAGGTTCTTTCACTCGCACACGTGCGTTAAACCGAAGATAATTTTGTTAGGTACGAAAAGGAGCTCCGAGCTGATTGATCTCATAAATGAAATCGATGCTATCAAAGCAGAAATGATTGATCTTAATCAAAGAAAGAATGTTAAACAAGAGGTGGAGAGCGCTTTAACAAAATTACGAAAGTTGCAATTAATCTCGGACGATATCACGGAATTATTACGGTATGTACAACTGACGCTTTCACTAATGTAATTAATTTTAATCTCGATTCGATTTACTCTTTATCTTTTTTTAATTCTGAAAATTAGTTATTATTAATTAATCTTACATTGGTAGAACTGGACCTAAAACAATTATAAAGATATCTATATAAAAAAATTTGTCACTTAATTCTAGATTGATATGTTCTCCACAGTCTTCGTACAAACTTGAAACAATATCGATGCCGATATATGATGAAATAATTTCTAATAATGAAAATAAAGTCAAACGACGTAAGAATGATTCCAGTTGCGCAAGTACGTTCCAATATAATTCTGATTAAATCGATTTAAGCAATTGATGTAATCAATCAGATTGATTTTTTTTAGCATGTCATTCTATCAGAATACTCTTCCATTGGTTGTTACATTTTTGCATGTTTGGTTTTCATATTTGTTTTTTTAGAACAAATGAAAAATGACAAATCAAATTTTATGCCTAAGAAGAAATTAGTATTTACAATTCCTAAGAATTATCCTGAATTGTCGCTTGAGAGAAGTATTATATTTACTGCGAACACAATAATCACGAATACATCTATAGAAGTAAGTAATAATTTTGAAATTATTTCCTTTCTTTGTTGACTACTTTATGTTTGTATTGCGACAATAAGATATGCATTAATGGCAATTACAGTCTACAAGCAACAAGAAATCCAAAAATTTTACTCTCAAGAAACGCAGCGAGATTTCTATCAAGTTTCAACAATATCACAAGCATAAATATTAATTATAACTGATTTCGATAAGTATATTCGCACAAATTCAATGATTAAAGATAATTAAGGGATATTTTGATTTTCAATATAAATATTAAAAATTTAATTTAAAAAATCATAATAAAAATTTGTTTAATTATTATCTTAACTGTTATATTGTAATAAAAAAATTAAATATAAACTTAAAATTATGTGCAAAGTTTTTAATATCAGAAAAAGATCGCGCAGAAACGAAGAAACAAGAGAGATTTTCGGGAAAATATTTTATAATATATTTGCATGTTTAGAAATATTTATACAGTGTCTGACGTAAAGTCACGTAATATACATTGAGTTACATTTAATATTACATTCTTGGAATTATACACAATAACACAATATCGTATGTTACGCAATAGACTATTCAACAAGCGTTTATTTACTTGGAATAGTGTACTGAGCGTTTGCAATCATCACGGTAAATTTATCGTTTGCAAACCATGTGGATTATGTATCGTATTTATCAATTTGTTTTGCTTCTTTATTTCTTTTTTTAACTGTTTATAACAGTTAGATCGTATTGTATCAACGATCTTGACAACTTATATGTGAATGACTCGATGAATTTTCTACATGAGAAGACTTTCATTACAATATCTAGAAACTAATTTGTTAAACGGTCGCCACATCACGTCGTTTCGATAACATCGTAAAAAACATTAATATTAATCAATCTAATTAAATTTTTTAAAAATTGCAGCCTTGATTTATCGAACATACTAATGTTTATATTTTTTTTATTATATAAATTTTTCGGACATTTTCCTTGTTAAACTGAAAATGCAATCTAAATTTACGTTTAAAATTTTAATTCAATTTATCTTTATTTTAATTTGCATATTTTAATTTACATGTATCTATAAATTAAAATATATGTACACGTACATATAAGTATCGTGATTTGACATTTTCATTTAACTCCTTCATGTAACATTTTGCAACAAATAAATAAATAAATTTAATAATCGAAATGCATAAAATGAAAAAATACAAAAGCGCTGATATAAATCCTTATAATTATAGATAACGTATACATAGTAACGTGTAAAATATACTAAAAGCAATAAACATACAAAATTATATTACTTAGTATTATAAAATTCCAACAGTTCCATTCTAAAATAATGCGCACACTGCGCACTATTTCTAATATTACATAACATCAAGTAAATTACGTCATATTTTAAAAAAAAGAAAATCTTTTGTTTAATATCGATGAACCGCTTACGTCTTCGATAATAGTCGACGCATTTCACTATTAATAGTTCGCATAAGTGGGATCTCATGACGACCGTTATATTGCAACCTTTATCCTCTATAATACAATGAAAGAAGTTTTCACTTTCAGACTTAAAATATCTGACATACTCATTAATTAGCAAGAATCTTCGCAACGCTTGCCCGACGTGCTCTTTTAAATTGTACTAATTAAGTTTTATAACGTCTCCTCCTTCATAACGTGCTCATATCATTATAATGAATTATAAATAGTCTTTGCGAGAGAATCTTTGATACCGTTCATCACTGATCATTTTTAATTCGCAACCTGACCACGTCGAAACATCCTCATATGTACAGTCTAATGGAGAGAACTTGCAAATTAATGTATTTTACATGCAATCTTTCAGCGATAAAGATTCTTACTTAAAACAGGAAGCCAAGAGACGAATCTCATCGCGATCCTTGCGAGGTGCATACTTCATTGTTTCAAAAAACATAGATATACATACTGACTGATAGCATACAAACAGGTAGATATACAGAACTCATATACCCATACACAGAAACGAAATTTGTAACGCATTGAACCTTAGCACGAAGGAATACTTCTATTAACTTCATTAAAATAATAATTAATAGATCATGAAATGTAATTAAAATAAAAATTGGCAAATCACAAATTACACAATAATAACATCTAATAATCGAATTTCGTCGTGTTAAAGATCGAAGAAAAAAATTAGAATGATATCTAAAATATTATAAATTTATTATCGAGCGATTTTCGATAGACATCGAAGAAAATTCTCTAATTCACAGTTAGAAACTGTTATACATAATGGAAAACAGGAGCTTAAAATGTATACATATACATATACACATATATGTAGAGTGAAAGAAAAAAAGAATAGGACTATTAATTGATATATAGAGACAATTGCAGCATTTGAATAAAAATTATCGCACAGCCATAGTAGTTGCAATTTTTTTACAAGATATACCTATTGTCTATTTGCGGACAATAGAGATTATGGCAGACGCCTCTTTTTTGCGGAATTAATATCTTCAACTATGATACATGAAGATTTTCACAATACTCAATATTAATTAATTATTAGAACGCGTCAATAATTGATATGTCGACGGCCATCAAATAATCTAGCATTTGCAACAAACACAAACAATGCTGAATGCATACTTGCAAATCAAGTTATATTTTCGCAAATCATCTTCGGCGAATGTCGCACATTAATAGAGATCACGGTATGATTGATTTCACAATTGAACACATATTAAAACGTAATTATTATAATTCAATTTTCGTTTAGTTATTATGAAGCATGCGATCATCCCGATTATGCTCGCATATTTAATACTAAATGAAACTATCTCCTACTAAAAAAAGCTCTAATTTCTATAATTAAATTAATTTAATTAATTAATTACACGATTGCGTGTTAAATATGCGATAACAATAAAGACTCGACACTTAAGTAAGCCACAAGACGTAGAAAACGATAATAAGAACAAATTAGCTAATTACAAATACGCAAATTATGACGCCTTAATGCATGTTATACGGCCACTTGACATATATGTATACAGAGAAACACAATTCAGTAGCGTTAGAAATGTGCGAACTATACGAATCGAATCAGATAAGATCTGTATAATTCGAATCCGAACTATTCAAAAATGTTGAACCTAAAAGATTGGAATACAAATTAACATATTTAACAATCTTATAAAATTCCACTAGTAAGTAAACAGATAAAATTTTTTTTACTATCTATGTAAAATTCAATCTAACAATAATTGTTGTTAGTTAAAAATTATGTTTCAATGATTTGATTTAATTTAATTCGATTCGATTCGATGTTAAAAAAACTTTGCACATCTCTTATGCACAAGTGAAAAGATTGTTCAGAATGAAAAAATCAGATAAGCCATAGATCTTAGAATTCAAAACTCAGACTATAACTAAGATCTATAGGCACATTATTAAATGCGAGCCTATTTATATAATATACATATATAATACTTATTTTTAATTAAATAACGAACGTACAAATATTTATGGATGTATAATACATTAATTTTATAATTACATTGGCACTATTTCTTTGTGTAAAGACAAAAGCAGAATAACAACAATGTGCGAGTGTATGTGTGAGAGAGAAAGAGAGAGAGAGAGAGAGAGAGAGAGAGAGAGAGGGAAGAAAAAGAACGAAAGAGAATGAGATGAAATGTAGCAACATCGATCGCTTTATGGAATTTAGCAGAATATAATCTCAAGAAAATGCTCAATGTCTTCTTCATTCTTTTTTTAACGTTTACACTTGGCAGCAGAATCTCTTTAATCTAATAAAAGCACATCCTGAAACAGTACAGAGACTTCGTTGCTTTAATATCGTACAAAATAAATCGAAGAAGATCCATGTTATTTCCATTTTTTTTTGTACAATTACAGGATATTTTCACCATTATCATTTTCTTGTCTAATATCACTTTGCTTCAAAAATTTCTTTGATAATCTACAAACCGTAATATGCATTTTACGCTCGGATACGCTCCCTCTTTTTTCCAGCTCTATATTTACCTAATTTAAACACAGAAAGATGCGAATTACCATGAGAAATCTCGCGTTACTTTACATAGGAATAATTGCACATAGAATTCATCTTACAATTACTCCGTGAATCTCGACGAAACGCATAATCATTGTTCGTTACTGTAAATTATGTAATAAGAGTAAATTATCTTAAATTCTGGTATGTCGTACTTCACCGTTATTTCATAAGCGTAAATCATCGCTTTTTGTTCTTTTTGCTTTCTGTAAATTCTTATCTTCACAGGATAATCTCCATTATCGATGCAAACTGTTGAATCAGATAAATAGAGCTATATAGTTTTACGTATCAGTGATTTCCCACAGAAGGTCTGACATCTACAATATATTTTGTACCTTACAAGGTAACACGCATTGATGAAAAACAAATGAGAAACAATATGTACAATGCGTATTAACAAATATAATATCGGAGAATAAGATGTGTGTAGAAATTTACGTATGTTTCGTTTCATATGCTCATAGTCACAATTTCTCGATTTAAATACTTTAGTAAAATATCTTTTTTTCGCTTATATACGAAGTTTCAATCTTTATATAGTAAACAATATCATATAAATGATGCCGATTCTTAATGTTTCTTTATCATTTGTAAATTAAAGATCTTATTTTTTTATATTTGTAGGACGTTTATATTCCTTTTTATAACAACATGTGTTCTTACGCAATTTTGTTGCGTATAAAAACATTAAAATATTTCTAAACTGTTCAACTTTTTCAATAAACGTGGAACATAAAAGTAAATCGTTATTTGATTTACTAAGTTTTAAAAATAATTGCAATATACGCATTTATAATATCTCGTATGTCAGTTATTTAATTAAAATTTTTTTTCTATGTACAATAATAAAAAAGTTAATTTGCAATCAAAAGCAATGTTAAAATACGAAAGTATTTTAAGTATTAAACCAATTATTAACAATAAAAATACAATATGCATTATATATTTTACAAATCTAAATAATAATTAATATTATTAATAACGAACTTAATACGTTCATATATAAAGTAGAACTCTTATATTTCATATATATATATATAAAAACCGGCTCATTGCATTTTGTAAAAACATACTTTTATACAATATTTTGTTGATAATTCTACCAATATCGGATTACGCTTTGATAAATAGAAAACGCAAACTAAAAGCGCAAATATAAAATATATAAACATGATTTATAGTTTTTATTTTACTTTAATACTTTAATAAAATTATCATCTATCATGATATCTAAAATATTTCGTTAGAATTGAACAAGAATTACTCTATATATCCTACTCTTGTTCGAAAAAAAAAAATTCTTACTCAACTTGATATTACATGTTAACATCTTCCTGCACTCGAAAAGAGATATTTTTTCTTACGATCCGGAAACAAAATAAATTGTGTATTTCGTTTTATATAGTGTAACGTGATAGCATCGTTTACATATTTCCTTAAAATGAGATCATTAAAATGAGAATTTACATCGACATATGTATGTCATTATTATAAATACATTTCTCTCGTATGTCAAACAACTTTCCTCTTTCTCTCTCTCTCTCTCTCTCTCTCTCTCTCTCTTTCTTTTTTTCTATTCATCTCTCATAATTAAGAATCGACATCTATATAACCGTAAAAAAAACAGCGATAAAATAAAATAATAAAACAATTATGTTGGTCGATAAGGACCCTGCATTTTAAGAAATTGAATTACCAGTGATGGTCCACCGGCTACAATTTCCATTGGTATATGCGACAGCGGACAATTTTCAATTGACATAATACCGAGATTCTTACACAACGCCAGTTCAAATGGCAGATTGTGCAGGGACTTGTTGTCGTTGAGGTAGAGTGACTCTAAGCTTTCCAAGGTGCCAACCTCCTCCGGCAAATAAGTTAATTGATTCTCGCCCACGCTGAGATACGTGAGATTCCTTAGATGACCGATTGTGCGTGGCAACTCGGTAAGCTTATTCGACTGCAAGATCAGCTTTTGCAACTCGGTCATTAAGCCGATCTCGTTCGGCAACACATCAATGTAATTCTCCTCCAAGTCCAACACTCGCAGTTTTTGAAGATTCACTATAGTGGTCGGAATATGTTTCAGTCCATTGTTAGAGAGAATCAATATCTCTAGACTTTGCAGGCACTGTATGTCATCTGGAAGCTTTGTCAGCTGATTCGTTCCAAGATTCAGCTCGACCATGGCCACCCACGAACCGATATCCAGCGGCAAAGTGTTCAGCTTATTTTCCTTCATGTTCAGTTTTGTGAGGTTCTTGGATCGTGAGAAAATGCCGTAGGGTATCTTGTCGATCTCATTGTGCTCTACATTGATGGAATAAGCGTTGACAAATTGGCCTGGACCACCTGCAGGATACGAGGTAAATAAGTTTCTAGACAGCGTGATTGTCGTAAGATATGACAGACTAGCCAGCAGTCCATCTGGTAAATGCGATATTTGATTGCCCTCCACACTGAATTCATCCATCAATTTGCAGTTCGCCAATGATTTAGGAATACTTGTTAATTTATTATATCGGATTCCTAGTCTGGTCAACGACACCAGATTGCCGATCGTATCCGGCAAGTCGAGCAGTTCGTTATGTTGCACATCCAGGGTGGACAATTGCACGCACTTGCCAATTTCCGGAGGTAGATGTTCCAAATGATTATGCGAGACATCAAAGGTGAGAAGATTAACCAGCTCGCCTATCCCTGCTGGCAGTTCCTTGATTTTGTTCTCCCGAAAGCTCAGCATGGTGAGATTCGTCAGGTTACATATGTTGTTTTTGACGTATTTAACACGATTGAAGCGCAGGAACAAAGTGGTGAGCGACGTGAGCTTGTACACTACGTCTGGAATCACGATGAGCTTGTTGTGTCTGAGATCTAGCACCCGTAATGACTTGAGATTCTCCAGAGTGTTGGGCAAATTGGTGAGCGAGTTCTCGCTCAGCGCGAGCGTCTCCAGATTTGACAGATAGCCAATCTCGGGTGGCAGAGTCGTCAGCTTGTTGCCATAGAGATAGAACTCCCGCAGATGCTTCAATTCCTTCACGGAACTAGGTAAAGTCGTGATACAGGCCTTGCTCAGGTCTAACCGCCTCACGCAGTCTTCCCTACATCGGATGAACTCCTTACCCACGTCCAACTCCGCCTGGATCGGCTTGGTCTTCTTACCAGCGGGTTTCAGCTTGTTTGAGTCTGGATGTTTGATCATAACGATTTTCTTGGAGTCGACCAGACTGCTACTGCTGCTACTTCCGAAGGAAGACATAGTGGAGAACTTTTTGTCATGCATCAGTTGAAGCTCCACGTCCTCGGATATCTCGTTGCTGGCCGTACAAGCCGATAATCCGCAACCCTCTAGATACTCGGGTATATCCTGCTCCTTCATGTCGAGGTTCAAAAGACTGTCGTCCCCGAGACTCGTCGCGCGATTACGATTCGTCTTCGGCAGACACACCGTCGATATGTTACTCACGCTTGTACAGTGCTTGCACGATTTTTTCATAACCTACAATCTTCCTTCCCTTACCGCGCGTTCGCCGCCAAATGACGCGACGCGACGAGGGTACGACGGTGATGTATACACAAGCACGTATGAAATAACACTATACAGGTGAAAGAGATTCGCACGCACGCATATACATACGCACGCACGCACGTCAATTCCCCCTCCAATCAAAGATATCTCGAGTTTGACTTGAGATTGCTTGAGGTGACTCGAAATCTCTAAAATGTGACGTGCCGCTCTTCACTGCGACTCGCACGCGATTAAAATGATCAGACACATCTACGTAAATTGTAAAAGATTAATGCTCGACCATAAGACTTAGAAATATCGACATTATCGATATAGGCAGGTATAAAATGACCTTTGCGTTTCGTACGGCTCCGTCTTCGACGGATTCGACCGAACAATCACCTATAGCAACGCAAGCGCGAGCATACTAACCGCACACGTATACGTCACTATGTATATTATGCATACAGCATATATGTGTGTACCCACATAATGTTTTCTATGAATGTTCAACCATTGGGCATTCAGCGGATTCAACAGTGAGTGAATGCTCGTTACGTATTGGTGTAATCTTTTAGATCTAAACGTCTCATTGGATAATATAGAAGAATATACCAATACTGTTGGGTGCATTCGTTTACGTAGCGGTTAGTGCAGAATATCATCTAGGGCTACTGCACACAAAATTTTCTGTAACAGTATGCGTAAGGTGTAAATTTAAGCCGATAAACCAATCAGGATACTGCTTTAGATTACGTAATCTAACGGAAATAAAAATAATAATAAATTATATTAATAACTTATTCCATAATAATCTCATAATAAGGCGAATTTCAACCAATTAAAACTCTAATGGATAAGTTTATTGCTATTTCTATTTCCGTTTAGAGTACATAGATCTAAAGCAATGTACTGTTACGCTGATTCTACAATGAGTCGGTAATAAGGACTGCCACACAAAATTTCTGTAACAGTAACCTCAAAGCGTGAACTTAAGCCGATGAACCAATCAGGATATTCCCTAACAGCACAAAGTCGATTCTAAATCAATTCTGAATTGACTATAGCTTCTAGATGTCTGAAAAATGGACATCCGTAAGTCGACTTTAAACGACTTGGAGACTTAAGTCATAATGTCCCACTAAAGACGACTGTAAGCCGACTTTAAGTCAACTATTCTAGGCTGTAATCCGATTCATGCCCACACGCTCATCAACAGAATTCATCCTTGTTTAACTATAGTTAAACAACAAGAATAAAATGATTCCACATTTAAGCTTTGTGAACGTAAATCGCACTAGACGTCCTAAAGTTGACATTGGAAGGATGTCTGTACAAAGTCGACATATCGACGTTTGTGCTGTTAGGGTTGCTTTCGATCTACGTACTCTAACGGAAATAAAAATAGCAGCCATAAGACGAGATTTAACCGGTTGAAATTCACCTTATTACGAGATTATGAATAAGTTTACTGTTATTTCCATTTCTGTTAGATTAATTTAAAGTAATATCCTGATTGACTCATCGGCTTAAATTTATACCTTACGTATACTGTTACGGAATTTTGTGTGCGGCAGCCCTAATCGATAGTTTATCTACCGAAGTTCACTTATCAGTGAAGTTAACCAATAGCCAATTTGTACGACTAAGGCTGATTGGCCAATTTCATCGATTAAAACTAAGGTCAGAATCATACTATGTATTGAATGTATTGAGATTAAAGATTAAAGATTGAAATTTTATCAATGAAGACAAAGAAATTTTGGCTCTTTTGGTCAAACTTCAATCTTTCAATCTTCAATCTCATTCTTTAATGTAGTCTGATTCCGTCCTAATGGCTCTTGCACACCAGCGCGATGCGGGACGCGCGACATCCAGGTTGTCTTCGCTTTTCTTCTTCGCAAGTGTTTTATATATCATTTTATCCTTGTTGTTCACCAAATGTTAAACGAAGATAAATAATACATGGATGCACCCGGATAAATTTCCGAACACAGTCCAATAAGCATATATTATATAAGATGCGTTCGGGGAGAAAAGCAGAATTAATTGAAAAATATGATCTTGATATCAAGCATGAAACTTGATCCCTAGGATGAGAAGTGAAAAGTAAAAAAATTTCTCCAATTAATTTTAATAATAAAAATTTTCACTTTTCATCCTAGGGATAAAGTTTTATGAGTGATACCCTTATATACTATACTTTGATATATATATATATATATATATATATATATATATATATATATATAAAACAAAACATTTTACAACCTCTACTAGAAAAATTATATATGCTTATTAGACTGTGTTCGAAAATTTATCCGGGTGCATCCATGTATTATTTATCTTCGTTTAACATTCGGTAAATAACAAGGATAATACATAGATAAAATAATACATAGATGCACTCGAGTGAAGACAACCTAGATGTCGCGTTGGTGTGCATAAGATTTTCGATTCAGGGTACGATCAACACGATCGCTTTAAAGTATTTTTTAATTGATTAGTTTGTAAAATTCTTTCTTCTAATTGATCCATCAAATGCTTCAAAGCATTTGTAGCGAGATTTTGATCACAGTCTCATTATAGAATCAGCATTACAGAAATTTTGTCTTAGGCCCTTAATCTTTGTTTAACGCTCGACGAACAACAAGGATAAAGTAATACTTCATTGGTTAATAGTTTGCTTTTTGTAATTTTTTCACTTCGTCTAAAGAACTATAATAATCCTCCTAGGGATCGATTCTGCATCTTGAAATGATGTAAAAATTATAAAAGTGCGAATTTACTAGAATACTGATTATTTCATTGATCAACACCTAGTAAATTTGCTTGCTTTTGTCATTTTCACCTTGTTTGAAGCTACAGAAGCTACCCTCTGAAGTCACAAGAGACTGGAGCCATGCTACTATTAAAATAAATAAGTTATTCTTTTGTATTTCGTATTAGCTTTAGATAAAGTTAAAATTGTGTTTTCTCTTTTATATCTGCAACTAAATTAGTTATATTAGCAGTCATTGGCAGTGATTGGCAGTGTCAATTGCAACAGTGCAAGTGAATTATTCCTCTACATATTGCGGAAAGTTCAATATTTCATAACAAAACATATTTACATGATCCTTAGCAAAAGTTCCTAGAAATCGTATTCTCTTATTGGACATTGAACATCGAATTGTGAATCTTCCAAATTTTAGGCATTTGCATGTGTCACGACTATTTTCCTAAGTCTGTTCTTTTCAGCTGAATTTCTTACATATGGTCTGTTCGCGTTGATTGCACTTTTTGCACTCAACATCTTCGCTTTCTTTCTTTTTAATGCCCAAATATATATATTTATCTCATTTTTAATTTAAAAATTGTTGAGAATTTTAAGCAATGCGAACAGACCTACAGTTTCTCTATTCTCTTTTTCTTTCCAACATAAAAAGAAAAAAAAGGATAAATGAATCGTGCAAAAGTTAAAAAGAACAAGTCTCAATTAAAAGAAAAAGAAAAAGAGAGTGGGAGTAAGCGGCAGTGACTGGTGAGCCAGCTGGAGGCGAGGAGAGAGAGAGAGAGAGAGAGAGAGAGAGAGGAATGGTCGCCATATTGCCGCGATCGAGCGTAGTGTTTGTTTTGTCGGTGGAAGCTGCGCGTTGGTCCCATGCGTGCGCGCACATATACGAATCCCGTCCCTACGTCTCTCGTCAAGCAAGTTGGCAGATTGTGGCAAATCTCAAGCAATCACGAGGACCATCACCGCATCCATTTAAATTCGCTAACGGAACCGTCGGTGTTTTGTCATATTCAAGACATTCCGCTTTCCCCGCTTCCCTTCCCCTCCCATCTCCCTCTTGAGCTTCTCGTAGCCGACGTCGGTTCCGCGCCCCACCCTTCTCTCCTCCGGGAGAGGGGGACCACGGTCCTTGCGACTGGGTGTCAGTCGCGCACGGGACACACGGGACGGGTAAGTCCGAGAACACTGCGCCACCACCGACAGCAGTAGCACCATGGCGTGCGCCACGCTCAAGAGGTCCTTGGAATTCGACCCGGTACACAGCCACGGCCGGCCCAGCAAACGACGGAGGTGCATGCCGATGTCGTGTGCCTCGCCCGGCGCTTCCGCGTCGTCACCACGAAGTGGACCGCTGCCGCAGAAATCGTCGCCGTTCGGCGAGATAGCTAGCAAATTGACGCCTGGTAATTACACCGCAGGCTACGGCCATTTTTTCTCTCGCTCTCCGTCGCACCCGTCGCATTTCCCCTCTGTTTATCTCTGTCTCTCGCTCTCCTCTCCCCTTTTGCCTTCCTGTCGTTTTCTTTCTCTGTCTCTCTCTTTCGCTCGCTCTCTCTCCGTTCCTTCCTCGCACGCGTATTTGTCTTCATTGCTCACAGAGAGAATGAGCGTGAAGGGGCGTGAAGGGATAAGAGGAAAGATTGGGCGAAAGAGAGAGAGACGACGAGTAGGGGCGGCTAAGCTCCAGCGATTTAAAACCCGTCCACACTGGGGGAGGGAGAGGGGGGAGGGCACGCGTAAATCATATGGTAATGTAGTAACGGACGCGCTCGGGGATTCGGGTTTTCCTCCCCCCCTTTTTTTTCTTTTTCCTTCTCCGGTTTTTCCGTGCTGCGAAAAGAAGCCCGCAAAGATGCGCCTGGAGAGCGTTTTCTACTTTCCATGCACGCGCGACAAGTCTGATAGTACATATATATATATATATATATATATATATATGCTAATACAAGAGATCATTATATACATACATATTGAAAGTGATGTTTCATTTTTGAAAGAGAGTTATCGCTGACGCGTCCGTCTTGTCAACAGGAATACTTCAGAGACATGATTGGACGATTTAGAATATGTTGAAGAATGGAAAATAGGGTATTGTTCAGGTACACCGCTGAATAAATTGTTAAACCTGCGTAATCAGTCGAAAACACAAAAACCACAGAGAAAACCATTGAGAAAAATTGAGAGAAAACGAAAACAGCTATTAGAAGCGTGCCAGCTGACAATGAAATATAAGATAAAAGCTACGAATGGAATGAGCAGATAGTAAATTGAGACAGAAACGATAACTTATCCAGTCAACATGCCACAAGTTGTCATAAAAAACATTACAAGTGCATTTATAAAAACAGCTATATGCATATCATTAAATTATTAGATCTTATAAGTTATTACATAGCATGCGACATACCTGGACGATACATAATATTTTATGTAATATATTAATTCTTTATATAATATTCAAAGGTGCCAAAGGGTTTATAGATTATTACTGTGTCGTAATCCATTGCTAATGTCAATGTTTTGTGAATCTTGCCGTTCACTTTATCAGAAGAAAAAGTTCTTAATGTATTATGACACGAAAATAACCCCCAAACTCTTTGGCACCTCTGAAAAAAATGTCCATGAAAGTCTCATAAATTTAATATAATATATAATTTGATTATTTTATTTAAAAAGAAATTATTTAAATATATGTATAATATACATTTAAATACTTAAAAAAAAAATTCAAATATTTTACAAATTTACATTATGATGGACATTGTTTCATATAAATGACATGTTATTATTTTAATTTTAATCATATAATTGTATTAATAATTATGAAATTTCAATATAAAATAAGTATTTAAAATAAGTATGAATGAAACCTAAAAGGAACAAACTATTGGAAAGTTTGTCATTTTAACTTTCACCAAATCATCTTTAATTTATCTGAACAAATATTTTAATATTTAAATTTAAATATTTTTTTTACATAAATTTTGTTATAAGTCTTATTATCATAAAATAGAAACTGTTAATTTCTCATAAACAGGAGTCAATAAAGTACATATTTTTAATGTTATTGTGAACACGATCCCTGCTTATAAATATAATATTTATCTGGATAAATATTGTATATTATTGTTTAACTGAACATCAAATGGAATAATAATCAATTTTACTTATTAAAAAATTTTTGCGCATTACCTTCCGCGCTGATTCTCGGTAGCCTAGATTACCTTTATTTTTGTTATTTTAAAGAGAGAGAGTCCTTGGTAAACATATTTATTTTCTTGTATATTATTGTATTATAAACTGTACGTTAATTGCGTTTTGTTGAAAATTAATTCAAATTTAATATAAAAAAATATATATATAATATATATATTTTTATAAACAATGTACATTTGTTTATACAGAAAAGATGGCTGCCAACATCAGAGAAGAAATCCGCAGATTGCAACGACGTAAACAATTGCACTTTCAGCCTCAAACGAACAGCGGCGATTCATCAGACATGGAAGGACCTTCTAGTCCTTCTGGTCCATCTGGCTCTTCTTTAACTCTCTTTAGTCATAACACTAGTGGAAAAGAAAAACCACTTTTCACATTTAGACAGGTAAACTCTTCTAATCATTTGCATATTTCAATGGTAAATACAAATATGTGGATCACTTTTGTTTATGTTCCCATATAGCACAAAAACTTGCAGGAACATTGCTGCAACATTTACAATGTTGCTAGAATGATCTGTATAGAGTTGGGATTACTTCATTAGAAATAAATACCTATTATTATAAGTAAAAGTTTTGATTTTATTGATATGCTCATAAGATTGACGTTATAGGTTGGCTTGATCTGCGAGCGAATGCTCAAAGAGCAAGAAACGCAAATCCGAGAAGAGTATGATAAGATCTTACATTTAAAACTCTCCGAACAGTATGACGCTTTTGTTAAATTCACATACGATCAGATACAAAAAAGATTTGAATCCGCAGCTGCACCGAGTTGTAAGTACTTTAAAAATGATGATGTCTGCACGCCTTTTGTTTTTCTTGTATCACTCTACACGATTTTTATATTCCAGATCTATCATAAGAAAAGTTTCTTATTTATAAGAAGACATTTCTGTGAGGAGTATTAGGTAAATTTTGTGAACATGTTCTTTTTTTCCTAGAGAAAATTATGAAATATTTAATTAATAAGATATAAAGTAGAAATCTATTACTACTTTTTTAAAAAACATTTGTCATTTTATAGATTTTTACTGTGTGAGACAAATTTTGCTTGCGCCGAGGTTTGCAGCGCCGCCTCGCTTCGGGAATCACCTCTAAAAAGATAAATGATTTCAGCAGTGTCTAATAAAAAAAAAAGAACTAAAAAAGGTGAGAACGGGAAAAAATAAAAAAAAATGATTAGTAATGTAAGTTCGTAGAGAGAAAGAGAGTGAGAGTGAAAGAGAGAGAAAAAAAGAGTAAATTGCGGTAAACATATTACGAAAATTTACCATGTATACTTTCGAAACTAACAATATTTGTACTGTTCGACATTAGAAGTGCGCTGGTATCAGGGAACTGATTCTACTTATGTACAAATGTTATTACGGTTAAAAATACGATATATGTACACAGTGCAAGACTAAAGCGCGAAGCTTGATATCCAGCTGAAAGAAGAGAGCAAGAGAGAAAGCTGAGAGGTTTCTTTTTAGCTTGTCATATAAACACACACACACACACACACACACACACACACACACACACACACACACACACACAAATATATTTTTCTCCTAGCTTGTTTGGAATATTGTAAAATGTAAACGAAAATTTGAGACACTTTGCGCATGTCGTATAGATAGAGCATTGTGTCGAATACTAAATAAGGTATTTCAATAAGTTTTTTGTTTGTTCATCTTGACGCTACGGCAGTTTAGACATTGCTCAAGTATATACGGCAACCAATGCTCTAAGCATCTTATCGCAAATGTGTTGGATGCATCTTGTGAGTTTTGAGGCTGGAGATAATGTGCATTCGCAAATAAAAGGATTGCCTTTTTGAATCCTATCTGCTCAGCGAAGAGCGGGCTAACGTTTAGAATCCAATGTATGATTGCGTATAAATTAAAATTAAGAGATTAAATAATTCTACGACTTTTACTTGTAAATTAAAATTTACAAGAAAGTTACATTAGTATAATGACTTGTTAAATTGATAGTAAATTTGTTTTGCTTGCTTTGAAGTTATAATACATTCGTATTAGATTTTATGATTTTTTTCTTTCTAGAAAATTTTCCATTTCACATAGATATACAGAAAAGTAAAATTGAAAATGTTTTTGCAATTTATTTTTTATCGAAAATTCTTGTAAAAAACAAAATAAAGATCTCATTTAAGATAAACGTTACGAAGAGCTGTAAAAGTGTCGGGATAATATTGTAGACTATAGTAGGTATTGTATGAAGGCATTGTGAAGCGTGACTATTTGGAATAAAGATTTCATAAAATCTCGTCACACACAGCATTTCTGTTCCCTGGTAGCAACGAATTTCTGTAGTTGTAATTTAAAAAAAAGTGCTGAGTAATGAATATAACTATATACTGTACTCTAACTGTGCCTATTATTAGACATGTTTGTCACGATTATTATTATGTTATTATTTACTGTTATCGCCGTCGTAAAAAATTTTTTATAGTTTGTAGCAATTCTCATTACGTTGTAGTACCATATGCTGCGCGCGATGTTTTCTTTTTCTTTTTTTACTCGATTAAGATAGGGTCCTACGAATCTTGGTGGCTGCGTGCATTTTTTTTATATCCCAGTGTGAAAATTTTTGTTTCGCCGAGTATTGAAAAAAGGCATTTAAAGCACCAAGTAGAAAATTCTGTCGAAAGTTGTAAACACAATGTAAAGTGATCTTCGATCGACGATGCCTATGATCACGACTGTCAAGGAAGTGATATGTCGTACGATTTCGATGGGCATTCGAATTACTACTGCCTTTTTCATATATTGCGTAAAAGAAAAGAAAGAAAGTGTCTCTCAGTTACCACAATATTTTTTGGAGCATCGTACGCCGATGGTGTTCACGCCCACACACGTAAACACAGAAAAGTATATACTATGTTACGTCGACTGTCTACTGACTATTGATTGTGAGAAAAAAAAGAAGAAATAAATTACGAAGAAATATAAGCGGGTTTAATTATTAATGCCAAGTAATGTCTACTTGACGCTCGCGATAGATACGCGTTAAAGAAAATCGTGAACACACGTGAGCGATCGTTTGAAAAATTCAGGGGATTTCATTTAAGCTGCAGAAAATACCTCCGTATTATATTATGTAAACATTCATTATCGAAATAAACTTAAGACTGAAAAGGTGTAAGACTATTATTTCCCTCTCAATAAAAAATTGTTACCATTCTTCTATTCTTCTAAGACACAATTGTCATAAACGATTTACTTTACGATTGCAGGTAACATATTGTGAAGAAATATATATACTTATACATAAATGTTTCATATTATATTACTGGTGTTAAATATTTATGTCTTGAAATGTGCAATGATCGAAAATGTACACGACGATTCTTTCTGTCATACATAACTCGCAATCCTCTTAAATCAGTTTTATAACGAAGTAATTTCATTAGCAGTATTATTAGTAGTATGGCTTCGAGGGAAGCCCTGGCAAGACTATATGAATCCGAACTGGATATCGGAGACGTGTCACTTCTGGGCGGGAAATAAATTTCTCTGCTAAAACACTTTGTTCGTTTAGAAAAAAAAACAGTGCCAAATGTTCCCTATATTATTTTTGGTCTTCGTTGTAGCCATTAAAGTATTTAAAAAGACCACTCCTAATGGTAAATACGCTCAATTCTATTCTGAGACTTCTTCAAAATTTTATTTATTTTCCTTAACGAGCCGCACTTAATAATAAAAATCACGTTAAAATATCCTATAGGCAAAATTACGGTATATCTGGGCAAAAGAGATTTTATCGACCATCTAGATCGCACTGATCCCATCGATGGCGTTATCGTTGTGGAAAATGACTATCTTCAGGGACGCAAGGTCTTTGGTCAGGTAGGTAAAGACATGTAATTGAATCTTGTAAAAAATGTTCTTAGATATGATTCCTGAAAGTCGTCCAACATATTTCTTTTAATATATAATATTATAACGTTATATAATGTATAATATTTAGGTCTCGACAACCTACCGATATGGCCGTGAAGAGGACGAAGTTATGGGAGTCAAATTCAGCAAGGAGCTGGTATTGTGTCGCGATCAAATAATACCGGTGAAGAAGGAGAAGCAGGAGATTACATCAATACAGGATCGCTTATTGAAGCGCTTGGGTTCAAACGCATATCCATTCATGTTCCATTTTCCGCAGACGGCTCCTTGCTCAGTTACTCTCCAACCCGGTGATGATGATCAAGGAAAACCCTTAGGAGTCGAGTACGCTGTGAAAATATTCATTGGAGATAACGAAGAAGACAAGGTATAGAATGGGAAATAAGATATACATATGAAAAATTAATACGCGATATAAAAACAAATTAATAATTTAAATCAATTGCTGCAAAAATCTGCTTTATATTTTATCAGGGACACAAAAGATCTTCTGTTTCATTGGCCATCAAGAAGTTACAGTACGCTCCACCAATACGAGGCCGCCGACTTCCCAGCTCTTTAGTTTATAAAGGATTTACTTTCTCCCAGGGCAAACTGAATCTGGAAGTTACACTGGACAAAGAGCTCTACTATCATGGCGAGAAAGTTGCGGCGAACGTCACAATTACAAATAATTCGCGAAAGGCAGTAAAAAACATTAAGGTATATTCTAAAATTAAATTCTATCTTCTCGTGAATCGATCAAAATTAAATCAAAGTGTTTACATTTTACGCTATCCTGTTTTATATCGTAGTTGTATGTCGTTCAACATTGCGAAGTGACCATGGTAAACGCCCAATTTTCGCGACACGTGGCTAGTTTGGAGACTCGCGAGGGTTGCCCAATCACACCAGGTGCATCCTTCACGAAACAATTTTATCTTGTGCCTCTGGCCAGCAGCAACAAAGATCGGCGTGGCATCGCTCTCGACGGGCATCTCAAAGTGCGTAATAAGTTTAAATAAGCTTAAAGTGATTAAACATAATTATTTTATTAATCAATGACTCTTTTCTTATGTTATGCTGTTAAAATATATAAAAGATTATATAATAGAGATAAAAAAATTATATAATATAAACATTGCCATATATTATGAAGTATTAGGTGTAGTAAAAAGAAATCCATTATTTTTCCATTCAATTTCATGCAAAAATAATGATTTCTTTTTACTACACCTAATATATTTATTTAAAAATATTGTTTATATAAATACGATATATAAACTTGAAAAATTAATGTTTTAATATAATATATAAAAAATTAATATACTAATAATAATATAGAAAAATTCATCTTGAGGATTCTGTTTAGGATGACGACGTAAATTTAGCATCCTCAACTTTGGTAACTGAAGGCAAGTGTCCAATTGAAGCTTTGGGTATTGTAATCTCTTATTCAATCCGAGTAAAGTTGAATTGCGGTACTCTGGGTGGTGAACTGGTTACAGATGTTCCATTCAAATTGATGCATCCAGCCCCTGGTATGTTGTTTAAAATATTTTGATATATGTATTGTAATTATCATATACTGTAAATATCTTAATTGAACAAAAAAAGTTTACTTCCATTTTTAGAGAAGAATTTAGAATTTAAATAAAACATTTTAAATGTCCAATTCAGATTTATTCAAGCATTTTCTTTCTTTCTGCAGGCGTCATTGAAAGAGAAAATGCCATGTTGAAGAAAAGCAAAAGCATTGACAGGGCACGATACGAGAACTCCTGCTATGCCAACGATGACGATGATAATATCATATTTGAAGATTTTGCTCGTTTGCGCTTGAATGAACCAGAGTAAACCAGAGAGACAGAGAAATAGAAGAAAAAAGTGAAAGATTTTAGCGATTATTTTAAAAGAATTCTGAGCTTTCTTTCATAGTCAATTATCTTTCGTGTTTAAAATTAAAAATTTCATTTTTCAAATATTAAATCTAAAATTAATTACACAATTAAAAAACATACACTTGAGATATTTTAAATAATAAATAGATATTTTTAATATTTAAAATAATTATTTATTTCGTCTCTTTGGATTCTTTTGATTTGATTCTTAAATAAACGAGCTGTATTAAATGAATGTAGGTAAAAAAGAATACTATTAAAGAAAAATTAATTATATAATATTATGAAACTGTTACCGAAGAAAAAAAAATGAAAAAACAAAAAAAAGCGAAAAGATAACTAAATATAAAAAAAATCATCTCGGAATTTCTGTGCAATGGTGGTGGTTGGACAAAAATTCATTGCAAGATGAGCAAGAAAAAAAGAATGTCAAGTAAGCTTAATATAGTTAAGTTTAAGAATTTCCCGTTTACCAGAAGTGACATGGTATATATATTATTCGTCCCAATTAACTTCTTATGTTTTATGATATTCCACATTCAATTATTTATTTATTAACAAAGAACTATTGATTAACGATACTGTTCAGTTGCAATTACATTAGAAAATACATATAAACTGTAAAAAAACGCACCTTTATCTTTTTTCTATTTTCAAATCGATTTTTCAAATCCTTCAGATGCTACAGCGAATACATTATCGATATAGAGAAATACATATAGGACGATCCTATTAGGATTGCTACGTCACTATGAAAGATCATCGCATCATTATCGAAAATTATATATATTTTGTGCTATACAAAATATTACATGGAACAACGATACCAAATCAATATCAGTCTTATGCAGAGCATTATGAAGACGACTCTCGTTGTTTTTCGCCTAGTCGTACATATGCGAATAATATTCCTGATACGTCTGGATATAAGACTCCTTCTCTATGGGCGTCATTTCCGCAATTAAGGTATCGTTAACGTCGGTGATCGCGACAGTTGTGCCGCCGACGCTGACGGTCGGTACTAGTTCATCGTCCTCGGAATCCATCGCCTCTATCTCGCCTAAAAATCGATTCGGCAATAGTAAAATTTAAGAAGATACAGCTTAATTAGAAATCATTCAAATATTCTGCAAGTTTCATTTTTATAATTTTTCATTTTCGAGGTCTTTTATATTATATTATTCTTTTTTTAGACAATTGATTGTCGCGTAACAATTTGGAATCTTTTGATAAATTTTATGTCTCACCGGTATCAACTGTCTGCATGTCTTCCTCCTCGTTATCGCTACTGTCGCTGGATTCCTGTGGAAGCGCTGCTTTGATAGATGCCGCGGAATTAGTTCCGCCCTTCTTCTCGTGAGCCAATAACACTGACATAATGTCTTCACCCTGTTTATTATTCGTCGTAGTTATATTTGTGGCAGTGGCTGCAGCTTTGTCCAAAATGCTGTCTTGCGCATTCACGCCATCAGGCTATAAGACATTCGAAAATAAAGATTAAGATCTATATAACTTAAATTACAATTAAAAAGTAATCAGAACAAGGGATAAGATTTCAACCTATTAGAACACAGTTTCTTTAGCTTGATTTGTTATTTCATGTTCCAGTTGACTGTGTTTTTTAATTGTGTCTTAAATTGTATCTCAAGCTACAAAATGCAGAAAAAAATGCAATAGAACAACAGAAATACCTGTGAACCATCGGAATTGATAACTGTACTTTCTCTCATCCATATGGGTCTCTCCTTTCTGTGATTCGATGCATCATCGGGAGATTCGTCTCCAATAGTAACATCCACTCTAGTATCCTCCACTATAAAGCCTGTCATTCTAGTAGCTTCACCCGACCATTGTTCACTAGGTGCTCTAAGACTGCTTGGTTTTCTTGTGTCGATACTATTTAAAATAATTATTTCAATAAATATCGTTACATGAACATTTCTTTAAAAACACATACCCTCGAATAGTATTGATATCAATGGGTTCCGGTTCCAGTATTTCAGGCGCCAATTTGATCCCTTCTACTTCCCTTAATAGTATATAGAGTGGCTCCAATTGTTCATTAAATTTTGCTAATAATAATCTGGAATCTTTCTTTGGAAGAGCAGACTGATCTTCTTCCACTATCTCTCGACAATATGTACATCTAAATTCGCCAGTTCTCATGTCGAAAAGTTGATCAGCCTATACAAGAATTGAATCAAATTTATGTAACATGTATCATGTACTTTAAACAAAAAGATTTGCTGTCTAGTGTATACTTCTGGAACTTAAAGTGAAATAGATATATTTAATATTTGATGAAAGCAGAGGCAGATTCTAATGCAATTTAATACAGAAGTAAAAAAAACAGATTTATTACAATATATTAGGTCTGTTTTTTAAACTGTCGTATTTTAGTTTTATATATATATATATCTTATATATATATATATATATATATATATATATATATATATATATATATATATATATATATTTTATATATATATATATATATATATATATATATATATCTTAATTATAATATAATAAAACAGAATAAAAACTGTTTTCTTAAAAAAGAAATTTTCTTAATTCTTAAGATCTTTCTTAGATTCTTAAGAAATTTTCTTAATTCTTAAGATCAAGCTTACCATACTTACTTCAAGATCAGTAAATGTCTTTAAACAACTCGGACACTTAAAGCTAGCTCTACTAGTTGCATCTCTCTCCTCGGTTTCCATTCTCTTTCTCATTAAATCGAGTTTATACTTCACCACATTTACAAATGTCTAAAACAAAGACACACTTTTCATTCATTCTTCCATTTGCTATGTATTTTCCATCAAGTTAAAGAGAATCGTAATCACTTTATAAGTTAAGAGAATCGTTACCTACTTTATAATTAATAAAATAATAATTAACTTTCTGTGCTTTGCCATCTGACCCTGTCTCCATCTTCAATCTCACTTGAATGAACTTATCATTTCGCAATGTGGATATCCTGGCTCTTAACATCTTGCGTTCAAACTTAAGCAATTCACAAATGTCATCTTCTTTCATACCTGGTAGTATTTTATTATAAAATATTATTCCAATTACATGAAATATTTTCTAAATCAGTATATAATTACTTACATGGATTTCTAACCAGCATATCTACAATTAAAGCATCTTCAATCGAGTAAAATCCACGTACAACAAGACGTGCCAGTTTCTTCAAACTACTAGGTACCTCAGTGACAAGTCTCTCCTCGACGCTCATATTTCAGGTAATGAAAATGGTTTTCTAACAATCGATATCGTTATCGAATAACAATAATTTTATCAATAATATTATAATCGTTATTATTATGTTTACTGTCCGTTCACAGACTAAGCTCACAGTTTCATGTCAAACGCACTTTACGATAAGCACCGCATTCTCCAAAAATACGATCGCTTGTAAAATTGTAAGCGTATCTTCATTTTTCTTCTAGAAATCAGATCTACTTTGTTAAAAAAAAAATATTTTATAAAATATCGACAAATGGAAAAGACAAAAACTTCATGAATACAAATATTACACCACGAATTCTTACAATGATCAGAATGATCTATTTTTCTCCTTCTTCTCTCGTTATATCTTGAGCTAAAACGGCACTCTACGTTTCAGGAATGTTGGAAAAATCACAAGAATACAATAGGTCTGTTTTTTATTGTTGCACTTTTTGAACTGGTACACACAGTGCAATAAGTTGAGTGAAACAAATGTATATTTGTTTCACTTCAACTTATTGCACTGGTTCAGAGTGTAGCAATAAAAATAGACCTAATATTGTCCGTTGATACGCGGTGAATTTATGTCACGACTGTCTTAGAGTGTCTTTAGGTTAGAATCAGGAAAATCCCGCAATCGCGGTATTGCGCCATTTGCGCCGCATGATGCACCACGGCGGAATACGTGCGCGATTCCGAGAACGCGTCTGCCAGCATCTAGTCGCGCGACCGCGCATGCGTAGACTTTGCTCCTTGAATAAATCCCTAGGAAAATTAAATTTATTCACAAGTTGATCTTTGGTAGCATTGTAATGTTCATTTTATTAATATAAATTTATTTAAAAAAAATAGAATATTCTCTCTATCTTCCCTACTTGAAAGAAAATATTCACAAGGAAAATAAAAAGATACCTTCGTTCGAGCGAAGTCTCTGATAGAGAACTTTAAAGTATTTTGAAAATTATTTTGGAAATCAGAGAAATTAAGTTGTGCTTCTGCTTCCCGAAGAGGCAAAAACTAGATCAAATAATACATGATGTGACTTATAAAAGGTCAGAGATCCATACAGAGGTTTGAAAAAAAAAGAAGAAGAAAATAAAAAGATAATGTTTCCTTATATCTCATTAATCTTTTCCACCGGAGGACACGCGCATGCGTGTTACATGGAAAACTGCGTGGCAGTGGAATTACTGTCAACAACAGTAGTCTGCTAGATGGCTGCGATCTGTCAAACTGTCAAATGTCAATAAATTTTCACGAATAATTCATGTATAAAGAATTTTAATAAGATTTGTCAATGGCGGCGATCGATAAAGTTAAAATTATCGTAGTAGGTGACTCAGGTGAGCATAAGAAAAATATTTAATATTTTAAACATGCAATAATCCTTTTTTCTGAATTATTATCGATATTCTGTTTTATTTGAATGAAGTCAAATGAAATTGGAATAAATATTATGATAAAGATATTTCTTGTTTATATATTGTTAATATTTTTATTAATATCAAAGATATTTCTAATATTTACACATTTAGGTTATGTATAATTATGTGATAATATAACTGTTTTTATAACTAAATTGATAAGTACTCTTTGTATTTAAAAAGAAATTATTAGTCCTTTCTTTTTAACTGAACTTCTTGCACAATTCATCTTTCCTTTTTTTTTCTTTTTGAATAAAGAAAAGAAAGAAAAATAAAATGTGCAAGAGGTTAAAAAGAGTAGGTCTAATTAAATGTTTTTATATATTTGACAAAAGTGAGAAAGAAAATTTTAGAGCAGTGCAGTGATAAAAAACAAATCTAATATGTACAGATTAGTGAACTGTTGTAAGAGGAATTACTTTTATGAGAAATGTATCTTAGATAATAACGATAAATATAATAATGATAAATATCTTTATTATTGCAGGAGTCGGCAAAACATCACTGACACACTTAATATGCCAACAGCAACCTATCGGCAATCCTGCTTGGACAATAGGTTGTTCCATAGAAGTCAAATTGCACGAATACAAGGAAGGTACACCAAATCAAAGAAGATACTTTGTCGAGCTATGGGATGTCGGTGGCAGCCAAAGTCACAAAAACACAAGATCTGTATTTTACAATCCCACAAATGGTATACCCGTATTTTATAATGGTTAAATGTACAACATCTATATTTCTTTGAAAACATACGAATGCATAATTGCGACAGAATATGACAATAATTGTTGAATTAACGACAAATATATGTCGTTTACAACTAGGCATAATATTAGTCCACGATTTAACGAATCGTAAATCACAGCAGAATCTGCAAAAATGGCTGGAGGAGGTTTTAAGTAAAGATGGGACTTCCTCAAAGTCCAAGTTCGATGATTTTGATCCTGAGAAGTTTGTGGGTTCGACGCAGGTGGCAATAATTTTCCAAACTATTTGTGATATATTAATGTCAAATTACATAAGTATAATAAATAATACTTATTTCTAGATTCCAATTTTAGTCATTGGTACGAAATTTGATCTGATCTCGGACTCTAATTTCGTAAAATCCAACATACACAGACGTTCCGCAACCATCGCAGAGGAATGTGGTGCCGACGAAATATTTTTGGTAAGGATCACTTACCTAAGAGACTCGCCAAACACATCATTAAAAAAAAAAAAATAATTAAAATTTAATTGAGTATATTATGTAAAATTTTAATCAACATGTGACTAACGCTTCTGTTTTACATACTTTATTGTAATAGGATTGCCATCAGATAAGATCTTTGGCAGCAGGTTCCAGTTCGTCCGTGAAGCTCAGTAGATTCTTCGATAAAGTTATCGAAAGACGTTACTATTCCTCCAAAGAAGCGATCAGTCCTGATAAGCGAAGGCCGCCACTATATACTTCTTCGATCTATCCAAAGTTTTATCATAACGACTGAATGCCAAGAGTGCCACTGAGAATTCAAGAGATTTCGATCTTATTTCTTGTTATACAGAACAATTATTCTTGTGACATGAAGCGTTATAGGATTGCGCGAATTAAGTATTGCAAGACTATCGATCTCGCATTTCTTATCCACATTCCTAATCTTCCCACGGAAGTATCTTGTCATGTGTTCAAAAGAAAGAGAAAGACAACTATCAATGCAGTGTAGATAAAAATATATTAGGCATTCGATATATTTTTCACATATCTATATTGTAGAGACGTCGCATTGTATACAATTGTTTTATAATATAACATAATCTATATAATCTATTCAATATCTTGTTATTAGCAAAATGTAATTATATAAAAATATATATACATTATATTTTTTTGTTAAATTAATATATCCTATAAAAATTTCTCAACAATGCGAAAAGCTTGTGGATTGAGATTGAAACAAAAGTTTTCGTCGATTGATCAATTGTATTATGTGCAAATACAAGGAATTAATTGTGCATTTTTAAACGAGAAAATTAACGAATTTAAGTTTCGATTAATGAAATTATAAATATACCGACCTCCAACTTTTACGGAGCAAGATTACGTTTGAGCATAAATATGATTGATCAATTAATAAAATAAAATAAAAAATATAAAATAAAATAATCGTGGACTATCAATAGTGTATTCTTGGGCTGTGTCAAAGTCTTGCTACACAGTTAAGCGTTTAATGGACCAATTAGAAGAAAGAATTTTATAAACTGATAAATTACTGATAAACTGATAAAAAACGCTTCAAAGCGTTTGCAACATCGTTGACTATACCCTCTCTACTAGAGTGCAAATAAGTGCAGAACAATGCCGGTCATGCCGGTGACATGCCGGATTGGTCAAGTTGCCTGCCAACTGCCGGGATAGTTACTTCATGGTATGAATTCACTTTCATGAAGGCGCGAATGAAATCTTTCAAAACGCACGTCCTTCGCCAGCGAATGAATGCGGACGGCAGAAGCGCGTGACAGGTGCGCGGGATAATTCGCACGTATGGTTTAAACGGATAGTCCAGGACAATCACGAAGCGGGGGAAAGCGGGTCTTTCCTCCTGTATTGAAACTTTGAGGATCAACTTGGAATTCTGTCAATCGCGCTCCGGTCAATTCTAGTCGTGAGTGTGAGATCAAGTGAAGTGCAACCTATCCGGCTCTCCACATGTGTGTGTGTCCAATTTAGGTCAGGCACGTGTACGTATTTGCTTTTTTTTCATTCAAGGTTATCGTATCTATACATTAATAGATATAAAACTAATATAATACCGATGATAACATCGATGAAAGGATTATTCTGCCAGATTTCTAAGACTATGGGCGACCTCGACCAAACTCCGATTAATTTATCGTTATTAATGGCTAACTTGTCAAATAATACATATATTGTTTTGATAACACAATTATTAATTTTAATTATACGGGAAAAAAGATTAGGACGAATTATGTAATTGTTGGAGATTTAATTTTAAGTGATTCTGTCAGTTGAATTAGTTGTCAATTAATTGGAGTCAAAGTTGTCCTATACATCCAAACTTGTAGCATATTATATATAGGTGTGATACTTGAGTAATGTGATGAATCATACATTTTAATAGGTGGCTTTTTTGCTTTCCAGGTAATATTCCTATAATTATGTCTTATCATTTTGTAAAAACATGTGCTAGTACGAATAGTCTCTGTCATGTGTTGACACATGTACGACCTATGATTTATATTAAGAAATTTAGCTATGCTCATGATATAAACATAAACTTGAATAGTGGACCAGTCAGTATTTTAAAGCAGAAAATAGCTAGAGGCGAGCTGATGAACGATACGTACCAGACGAAAGTGGCACAGACCCTGCAGCAAATTTACCAAGAAGTTCAAGATTATAAGCCGCAACAATTAAATCTGTTGGAAAAATGGTTTTACAACAAGCGGAGGGATGCGCCAAAAGGGTTGTACATTTACGGAGCAGTGGGTGGAGGTAAAACAATGTTGATGGACCTATTTTACAATTGTTGCCAGGTATCTCTCTGGTTGCTGTATGTATAAGCACTATGCATGGAAAGCTAAATTTATACCTTAATCTGTTCAACATGACAACACATGTTTTTTTTGCACAATCTAAAAGCAGAGATAACAATTCTTGCATAATTTGCATGACTTGTTGTTTATTATTAAAGTAACAGATAGATATTGTGCGATGATATCATAAGAGATTTTTTAAATTGAAACAAACAAGTTAAAATAAAAGAAGAGTAAATAAAAATAAATCGTTCAGAATAAATAAGTCACTTGATTGACATCTACAATGTACATAGATTGCTAGTACCTCTTATACACTTTTCATATATTATATTAACTTTAAACTGAAATGAATTTATCATCATTTATTTCTCCCGACGATTGGAGATAAAGATGAAATTGTATTCGTTTCAATTTGACAGACCATGTAAATTCAAACTATCTTTAGTAAAATAATGAATGCATATTATTGATGTTTTAGATACTTTTAAATATTTTTATATATGTTATTGATTCTTGATTTATACATTTAGAGAATGATAGGTGCAAGTCATATCAGATATGAAATTGGCATTAGCAGTCCATATGTATATAGTTGAAGATTAACACATATTATGGCTTTCTATGTATAGTACAGAACAAAAATGAAATTTTTTCATAGTACAATGTAACATACTTTCGAATAAAAATGTTTCAGATTGAAAATAAGAAAAGGGTCCACTTTCATTCTTTCATGCTGGATGTGCATAGTAGAGTGCACGAGGTAAAAAAGACCATTGTACGAGATATGACTAGCACTAAGCTGCAACCTTTTGATCCAATACCTCCAGTCGCCTCTGGCATTGCAGAGGAAACTTGGCTGTTGTGCTTCGACGAATTTCAGGTTCATTATTTAAAAAAAAAAAACAAATATTACTTGTAAGGTATAATTAAAAATAAAAGATCAATGAAAACAGATGCGTTGCAGGTAACGGATATCGCAGACGCGATGATATTGAAACGGCTGTTCACAGAGCTGTTCGATAATGGCGTGATAGTGGTCGCGACTAGTAACAGATCGCCAGACGATCTGTATAAGAATGGACTGCAAAGAGGAAATTTTGTACCATTTATAAAAGTGTTGAAAGATCACTGCCTCGTTAGTAATTTGGACTCTGGGATAGATTACAGATTAAAATCGGGATCCGGAAATAAGAAGATTTATTTCATGTATGTAGAAATTAATGTGTACAATTTTTGTGATAATTGTCTATATTGTTGCCGTCTAACAAGCCGTTTAATTATACAAGAAAAGGTAAAGACGTCACGAACGATGTGGATAAAGTTTTCAAATACCTGTGTTCCATGGAGAACGACGTGATACGACCGCGCACGATTTCCATAAGAGGACGCAATGTCACTTTTCGAAAAACCTGCGGGCAGGTGCTGGACTCCACTTTCGAGGAATTGTGCGACAGGGTGAGAGGTCTTCTGTGTCTTTTGTGTAGTATTTATATTCTATGTTGATTATAGAACTATATGTAATATAAGTATTGATCTCCATGTAGCCTCTCGGAGCAAGCGATTATTTGCAGTTGAGTCAAATTTTTCATACAGTCATAATAAGGGACATGCCTCAATTAAACCTACGACTTAAATCTCAAGCTAGGCGATTTATTACTCTTATCGATACATTGTACGATAATAAGGTAAGAATTATGTTTTAATTATAAATTATAATATTTGCGATTTGGGACATTAGAGGATCAATTATATAATAAGTACAGAGAATTTTGATAAAAGAAAAGAGAACTTTGGCTAATGCAAATAGGATGAAAATTTTTTTCTAAATTTTCATATAAATTGCAACTTCAGAAATATTAAGAAAGCTTACATTTTTTTCTTAGAATTTTTCAAATGTGAGTTTTAAAAAATTTAAAGATTTCTCATTCTAAAATTTTTGAAAAATACCTAAACTAAACTAAACTTTTCTTAGATTTTATAAAATTTTATCAAAAATTATAGAACAATTTTAGAAATTTAGAATATTTCAAAATTCATGTATATGCAGAATTCTAAAAAAATTAGTCTTTAATTTGTATATAAAAAATCTGAGAAATTTTCTAAAAAGTTTAAAAGTTAAAGTTTAAAAGTTATTCGGAAAATATTTTTTATCAGGGCTAATATGTGACTAACGAAAGTTTATTAAATTGCAGGTACGAGTAGTTATGTCAGCGGCTGTACCACACACACAGTTATTTTTATCGGAAAACGAGTCCGAATATACCGATGAGAAAAGAATGCTGATGGATGATTTGAAGATTACGCATGGCTCGGTAGACGTCGATTTCATAACGAGGCAAAAGTATGAAAAATTATTACATTATGTTAATTTTGTTTTCAGGAGGATCACAAGGCAAACATCTTTACTGGAGAAGAGGAAATCTTCGCGTTTGATCGTACCGTGTCACGTCTGGCTGAGATGCAGACCTCACAGTATTGGGAGCAGTGGGAGCACCACAGATAATGATAGTGTTAAAACTAGTACAAATAGATTTGTGTAACTCCGTATGAATTCCCACTCACTTAAAACTAAAGATTGTTAATGATTGTAATTTTTATAAAACGATCTCTTGCGAGTAGTTATTTAAGTTTTCATTAGATGTGCGTTTTACGCTTGAAGCGTTAATTTTCGCGCTTTCTCAGTATTTTACCTCGTAAATTATTTTATTGGGAACGCAAGTTCCTTGAAGATTACCTCTAACATTAATTATTTATATGATTTATGTGCAAAAAATCCTACTGATTGCCAAAAAAATTGCCCTAATGCAAATATATATGTTTGTATTTGTGTGTATATTATATATATATATATAAATCTCAATTATATGAAATTTTGCACTGATAATTTGTTGATTATTCGTTTCTTTGCTACATCACAATAATATCGAGACCGGATGTCATATTTTTGCAGATTTGATTATCGACTATCGGTCATATTAGTATTTTAATTATCTACGAATTCAGTAAGGTGATATATTAAAGCGAAAGTTATTGAGGAAAGAGAGTATCCCAATTCCTAATAGACACTGGTGCAAAGATTGTATTGTTTTTTTTTAGGAGGATTTGCTGAATGTTGTTTTAGTATTGTATAAGTAGGAAAGAGTTAGAAGGACAAGTATTTGCCTGCCTTTCTCTGCCAGGTTGCTATAATTTTTCTATAATTTAGTATAGAGAAAGCGTGTTCTAGTAATTAGAGCTCACTGTCTATCGATGAGGTAGATTGTATGTATGTGTGTGCCCATGTATGTGTATGTGTGTATAACTCTAAAAATTTGTGTATTTCTTCCAACAGTTACTGATTCGCCATATAAAAACACAAAATAAACTTTTGAAAATAAATAAATACAAGAAATATGCTTGAAATGATTGTTATCTCTAGTCCTAAATGCGAAAAAATTTGTGTATGTATCACGTGTTATGAGTGTCTATAGTTCTATATCTATTCTATACTTCTTGGTATCGTGCCTGTCATGCTTATCACTTGTAGCAGTGGAGAATACGTAATTGCACATCTTATTTCAAACGAAAACACAAATCAACATTGGCCATATCAGACTAAGAAAGGTCTGGAACCTGGGATAGCCGATAAAACGAAGAAAAGAAAACGGATCAACAGGGACATTGGATGTGTACGATAATCACAGTCTGCCAGTTTAATATAATTTTCATATAAGTTTATCCAAGTTTTCTTCCGAAATCATGGATTATCGTTTCCCAGAGTTCAATTCGAAAGATGCAATTCAAAGTAATTAATTAATGCTATTAATAATTCTCTAATTTTATATTATTTCATGCAAGCATCTCTATATTATTTTTTTGTACAACATATATATAAAGTTATATTGTATATTATATAAATATTAATATATATTTCAATTTTATTTTTTAGCCTGGTTAACAAGCTTGGAGGCGTATATTAATGAACCAGCAGTAAACAAATGTGTTCGACAAATATCTTATTTAGCAACCACAATAACAGAGGATAATAAAATTGCTTGGTTACTAAAGGCAATAAGTTTCCTTGATTTAACTACTTTGAATAACGACGATACAAGTAGCACTGTAGAACAATTGTGTGAAAATGTAAATTGGAACATGGAGTTATTATTCTTTACTTTAATGTATATAATATCTATAATTGATTAATTAATATATAATCGATTAATTAATATTACAGGCTGCAAATCCTATAAAGGAGCTTCCGTTTCAATGGAATAAACCACTTCATACTGCTGCTGTTTGTGTTTATCCATCCAAAATAAAAGATGCAATAACTACCTTAAAGAAATTGAAGAAAATGAATGTAATTAAGGTTGCTAGTGGTAAGAAATGAAACATTTCTTTTGACCTGATATGAATGTAACAATATTATCTAATATATTTTTTGCATTAGTGGCAGCAGGATTTCCTTCTGGACTATTTCCATTGGAGACTCGATTGCAGGAAGTGCGTTGTGCAATAGAGTATGGAGCACAGGAAATAGATGTTGTGATCGATCGTTCGTTAGTTTTAAATCATCAATGGATGATGCTGTTTCAAGAGTTGATATCTATTCGTGCACTTTGCCCCAAGAATAACGAAAGGACAGTACGTTTAAAAGTTATAATATCATCAGGAGAATTGTTCAATTTGAAAGATGTATATAAGGCATCTATGGTAGCTCTATTTGCTGGCGCTGATTTCATCAAAACATCTACAGGGAAAGATTCAGTTAATGCGACTTTGCAAGCGGGAATTGTTATGTGTAGAGCGATAAAAGAGTTTGAAAGACTAGCCGGAATAAAGGTATAACAATTTAATTATTTGTGATAATCGAGATCTATATAATATAGCTTTAATTTATTTTCACAGACTGGCTTTAAACCTGCCGGAGGAATTAAGACTGTGCAAGATGCTTTAGAATGGATGGTCTTGATTAAGGAAGAATTAGGGAATTCTTGGTTGACAAGCAATCGTTTCAGAATCGGTGCATCAAGTTTATTGCAAAATATTAGTACTGAAATTATCAAAACATATGAAAACAAGCCAATTCAACGACCACTGGAAGATAGTTCTGAAAACCAGACATCTGAAGGAGAAAATAAAGCTGATGAAGACAATAAAGTCAAAAAAGTTGAAGGAGATAATAAAGATAAAGAAGATACAGGAGATAAAGATAAAGGAGAAAATAAAGTTGAAAATAAAGAGACTTAATTAATTAGGTCTAGATAGTGATAAAATATTTTTATAGCGTTTTTATATATTCGTAATTTCGATCATATATTTGAAAATAATTTATACGTATTAATAAATGTGAATAAATTTTATTTTCATGATGCTTCAAGAGTTAATTGCTTAAAAAATTCATCCGAAGCGCTAAAATCAACACACTCTCTCTCTCTCTCTCTCTCTCTCTCTCTCTGGCATGCGCGCGCGCGCGTGTGTGTGTACACCAGAATTGGTAAAAAACATGTTTAAAACAGTTTAAAACATGCTTAATTGATGTTTTTAATATGTTTTAAATATGTTTTTTTATAGTTTAAAGCATATTTGAAGCATTCAAAATATATTTAAAAAAAAACAATATGTTTTATTCTTAAAAAAAAAACATTTCAGTCTTTACCAATCCCTGGTGTATACACGCACACGTACACAATGAGATGAGATTTAGGATCGCATTCTTCTGGGGAATTATCAAGACCGATGGAGGTACATTTCTCTCAGTTTCGTTTGAATTGTAAGGGAGAGTCAAAAATGATCTTTATCACAATCCCTTATCTTTCAGACTACGTCATGTGTGAAACATATAAGTAATACAGAATATATCAGAATGAGTGATATCGCGACGCCCATGCGTCTAAATATATCAATCCGTAAATAGATCCTATATAATTGACATACTTGGTACATATAATGTTGTTGTGAACACGTAAATACACAAGTGTCTCGTTAAAATCATCTCAATTTCATTTTCTCTAGTTGATATGACACATGATCAAGATATGAAAATCACACAGATAATCATAAAGTGTTCAAATTTGGGAGAATTTATTAGGAATTGAATACTTGAATGTTCATGTGTTATCATTATAAGAAATATTTTACATCAAAACGTATCAAAATGCAAAATATAACTAATTTAATTATAATGCGTATAAAATGCACAAAAAACGAGAAAAATCATAGCGCAGCGAATACAGTTTCTCTCTACACTTTACCTTAAACGTTTCTTAAAAATTAAGCATTTTTGAAAAACAGTGGTTTAATTTCCCATCGTTAAAAGTTTTACTTTTCAGAGTATGATTCATTTTAAAGTTTAGAGAGTTAGTTTTTTTTTTCAAAGAAATATTCAATTTAAGTATACACAATAATTCGCAAATAGAAATTCAATTTATTCATCTAAAGTTTCAATTATTGAAGAAACTTTCATAATAAATCTACAAATATTCAAATTCCCTACAAAATATTCCGATATTACATAGTCATATTTTTATTATTTAAGATTTATATTTTTCTTCGTCTCAAGATATATATGTGAATTCATTCTTGAACATAAATTTTTTTGCAATACAATTGAGAATAGAAGATATTTCGATTACATATAAATTCTTTCTCTTTCGAGAGCATTATTCTATTTAGAATATTCAATATTTAGAATATTCAATATTTCAGCAAACGAGAATGGATTGAAACGAATTGAAATGGAAATTTTCAGAAAATATTCACGAATGTTGAAAATGAATGCTTTTCAATTCTGATTTTTATTCATTTATAGGAATTGCATGGAACATATCTCTATGCCTTTCAATCTAAAAATAATATTAGCTTTTTCTGTGCACATAAACACAATTGTGAATACTATTCAATTCAAAACTTTGAATTGAATAAGAAATGCAGTTTTTCAATCCAATTACATCCAATTAAATCCAAAAGAAAGTATTCGCTATTTAAAATACACATTCAGATAGAAAAAATCTATTTTAATCCATTCTCGTTTGCTGGGATCCATTCGGATCTGCAGATTCGTCCGGACGGAGACGTAATTCTCCACCGGAAATCGAGGCTCAAATCCAATATAGATCGATCAGTAAATAGACCTCGAGCCGGCGCGAGATCGTGTGGCCGGCGTCATCGGGTGCTCATGCCTCTCGTGTAGTATTTACAGCTTGCAAGCTCCGGTGCGTCTTGCCCTCTGGCAAAGCTTGTCGTGACACCGTTTCAGCCGCATTGCGCCGGGTAACGGCCGGGGCCGGGCCCGTCCTTCCGTCACCGTCGGCTTTATTCCGTACTAGTCGCACGGCTCGCCCGGCTCCAGCGGTCGTTTCGCGCGTCTCGGCCGTGTCATGCACCAGCGAATGCGGTGAGTCCCCCGGATCGCGCGTACATTCTCATCCACGCGGCACGCGTTGCATCCGATCGAGTAGCCCTCCCTCGACTCGCCTTGGATAACTTGTACTAGATAAGCTCGGCTCGCCGCTTCTCGGCAAGTAATATACACGACATCAAGCGGGATATATCACACCATCGATATACGGGACCACCTCGTCATACACTCTATATTCGGATACCGTCGTTTCCGCTTCGGCATAGCGCGGATTTGCGAGTCGGCGCGGTGAGGCGCGCACGGGAGTAAAACGGAAGGAGAGATTGCGATGTTGATCCGTCGGGATTATGCTACTTATTACGAGCTTGCAAGAAAGATTTAAACACTCTCTGAAACTTTTAGAGTGAATCTTATTCTGAAGAGCGAAAGCTAACTCTTCAAGATTGAAAATTGAGTTACTCTTTTTCAACACTAGTTCAATTTTTATTTTTTAGAAGAGTCTATTAAAAAAATTTAGAAAGTATATAATTCATATACAAAAAGTTAAATTGTAGCTGCAAATGAATTGAAAGTCGAATATACTTCCGGCGAATCGTGTACGTATAACAAAAATTGTGAGTTACTCGATGAAGGAATTCGATTTTTCCGCTGTGAACTCTAAATTTTTTTAGAATGGAATCTACTCACTCTAAAGATCGAAAATTGAATCAGTCTTGAAAAAGAGTGACTTAATTTTCAATCCTTAGAAATAAGATTTCATTCTACAGAGATTTACTCTAAAAATTTTAAAAGATGCTTGTATTATGTATTATGTATGATGCAGATAAATCGAAATTTGAATCGAGATCACAATTTCGATTATATATATATTGCGCAAAAGTCCAGCACTTGTTAGATCTATTATCGTATTTCACTTGATATTTTGAATTTATAAAGAAGAAACATTGTGCAAATTAAATTTTAATTTTATTTCAGTCATATTGACTTAGTAATTATAACAAAATTAAAAAGATATATCATCATTTGATGATATTTGATTTCGTCATACATGTTGTTCACTTGCCAATTAAAACCTATTTGCCGGCTTGAATTCTATTTAAGAGTTATGATTATATTTTTAGACATATCTTACCTTGGCACAACACGGAATCGTTGACCCTTCTTTAAATGACGCATATTTTTATCACTCATCAGGATATACATATAGGATTATTTGCTTCCTCAGTCGCATTCGTAAACAACATTAAAATAGCACTGGAATTTGCAAAAAAACATGTATCCGACTTTCGTGCTGTATCATTTAATAATGATTACGTAACATTTAGGATTCATTCTGTAAAAAGAAAGTGTTGTATTATATATATATATATATATATATACAATATATAAATTTCATTGATTTTATCACCTTATTGTAAAAATGAGTCTATTAGATACAATTTCAGATGTAGAGCGTCATGGCAATCAATATAAAATTTACAAAATTTGACAATACACCATGGGGCTTTCGACTAGCTGGTGGCAGCGATTTTCCGCAGCCACTTACTGTTATCAGAGTGAGTTTTATATTTTCCTTATCTAATTAATTAGTTATTAATGTTAATGTGAACGTTAAAAATCACAAAATTATAATTTAAGTAACATTAATTATTTTTATATTCTGAACATGAAATACGTAAATATAGGATGTGACGGTTCTTATTTCAATTGTAACAATTTAATTATTTTATTTTATTTAAAATATCATTGGTTTGATTATTGTCTCATTAATTAAATCTTAAAGGTTAAAAGAAAAATAGGATAAAATTAAGATTGAGAAAATAATTTACAGGTTACGGAGGGAAGCCTGGGCGAATGTATGGGTTTAAAAGTCGGAGATGTCGTAGTAAGATTGAACGATCAATCGATTATCAACTTGACTCACGGACAAGCGCATGAAGCATTAGTACACGCTGGCAATAATTTCGTTTTAGGTGTACAAAGGTAAGTCTCTCAAGAATCATCAATTATGTGCGAACATAAGAAAGATTAATTATAGCATCTTTAATACAATCTTTTTTCTTTCAAATAACATAGGAAAATCAGGCAAATAAGAGTGCAGTGCGATACTTAAAGTGCGTTCAGGGAGATGCTATTTGTGTCATTTTATCCTTGTTTTATGTCTAATAAACGAAAATAGAATAACAGAAGTAGCGCTAATAGCTCTCCGAACGCATCATTAGTGAACAAACATTAATTAAATGTATAGATAAATTGTATTTAACTTGCTTTACATCCAATTCGAACGATGACCAATACTTGAAGTCATCAGCGAGATAACAAAGAAAAAAGGGTTTTCACAGGAGGGAAACTCTATATTATTTCTTATATTATTTCAATTTCAAAAGTAATTCATAACTCGAATTTTTTGTTTTCTATTTAAAACTCTGAGTATAATTGTAAATGTGTGTGTTTATATAGGAGGTAACTCAGAAAAGTTGGAAAAATTGAAATGTTCTTAACTTCTTAAATTACATCATTTAAAATCTTAATTAATAAATTCCTTCAAATATTTTCATTTGTTTTATCCATTAGAGATTACTAGATAAAAAAATCATTTTATATCGCTATTAAAAAATACACCTTAATTAGATTCATGCATACATATACATAATGTTTACATTGAATAATGACAAAACAGGAAATGAAGATAAATTGCGCCGTTTGCACCGCGGCCAAGACGAATAAGCGAGTACATAAGTGCAACAGCTAAGTCGAACGCGACTCGCATAAATTAAGCTTTTATCCCATACGGTCTCTCCCGGGAGAAATCGCTCTTAACCAATATTAGTTCTTGAGATTATTGATAGTGAAATTACGCCACGTGTCGAAACAGCGACAAAATATTTTCGATAATACACAATTTATTACCGAGTCCCGATCTATTTTTTCTTGTTACTGCAAGAAATTTTTAATATCTAATAAAGCATATTATATATATATATATATACATATAAATATATATATATATATACATATAAATATATATATAAATATATATATATATATACATATATATACATATAAATAAAATAAAAAATACAAAATAAAATATATATGAGGAAGATAAATAAAATATTTAAGATAAATAATATATTATCAATCCTTAAATATTATATATTTTTGGCTGATGGTATTAATGCAGTAGAATAATATAGAGAGATTCAAAAGTATAGAAGAACTGCCGAGGCTAGCGAATTCTTTCGATCGTCTTACATTGTTACCAAAATCGGATTTAATTTCGAAGCATGATAACGGCCAAAAGCCGTGATCAAATTTAATGAGTCTCCCGATCTCATGCCTAATGATGAAGAAGAACGGGCGGTACGCGTCATTCATCGCCGACATACTCTCGATAATAACTTCGGCGACGCTGCAAGAATATCCCGGCGTATGAGCTACGTGTGTAGCAATGTATTGCGAAATCTATAAATAGGTGACCCAGAATGAGAGATCTGTTTATCATTGGTCGGCGATTTTATTACTGGATCCCTGGTCGCGGCCCGTCTTTTGCCATTTGTTGCATTCGCGGGATTCATCACTCGCGCGCAGGATAGAACGTGAGAGCGAGAGATCGACACTGGAATCCGCATAAGCGGTGTATTCAGCGTATAATTGCATCCGCGCGCATAATACCAGTCGATCTCATTGCGAGAGAAAGTCTATTTTCTTGATCGCTGTGTTTGTTGCTTGCACAGAGAGGAGGAGGCACGAAAGGCCGCCGAAGCGATATCAGAAGAGACTATCGTCCCATATAAGATCGCCGTGAGTATATTCGTGAGATGAAAGGTAAACAGCATCCCTGTTGCACTCTTAACTGGTGATGAGGGTTATGCGACGTCCCCATCTTCTTCCCGAGGCACATCCGGCTCTTGCCCATGTATTTTCTCACGTTCGCGAAACTTTGAAAATTTTTTACACGAGTTCCTATATGAAAAGTTAATTAATTCTAACTAAATGATTTTAAAAATGATGTGAGAAAAAAATAAGTGTTCACACATCACCAGATAAGAGTGAAAAGAACCTGTTACACTGGAAAAAGAGATGGTTGAATTTCTGGTTAAAAATGGAAATCAAAATAGTTCAGCATCTGTTATCATTCTAATCAAGATAACTAAAATTTTGATTAGAATTTTCTCGTTTGTTTCAACCATAAATTTTTTTGTTATTGTATGGTTATATATATATATTTTTTTTTCCTTTCAACAAATGTTTAAAATTCATATAATAGCAGATATATTTTCATAGAATTTTAAAAAAAAATTTTATATCATGTCACAAAACATTTTTTTATTACGATTCCTAGAATGTCTAATTATAATGAATTAAGTATACTTCTTTGAACGTTACACTTGTAACAGCATGATTCCTACTTGTTTCCTATCTACGAAAAAATATTGCGATATTTATCACCGAAAGTTAAACCTCGCCTTTCAACAGGGAAAATCTGTAATCTCAAATCTGCTTGACATTTAAAGAGAGATATGGTGTACCAGAGAAAGTGGCGACGAGATGATGACGTCGAGTTTGCTTATTAGCTTGCAGACTTACCGCCGGTTTTCCCAGAACAGATCTTAAAGGAGGAGACAGTGATCGAGCGATACGAAGAAGAGAATATCGTCAAGCCGTTATCCGCTGAGGACGAAATCAGGAAAGAGGAGGAGAAGCTCGCAGAGGAGAAACCGGTAGACGCCAACAGCGAAATCGTGACCAACAAAAATCTTACGGATGACGAGATCGCTCAGCTGATCCTCGAGGAAGAGGAGCTCTTGTCCGATAAAGGATTATTAGGGTATATTTCCGTGATTATCGAATCGATTAATGATGAAATTGCGATTAAGGATTCATCTGCTTGCTATACTTTTCATTTAAAGAATACAAGCAAAAGATTTTTTTTCTAAAAATTAATTAAAAATAGTTTAAATATTAAAGAATTTTCAACATTCAGAAAATATTAGGGTATATTTATATTAATTATTTATTGGGAAAAATATTTTGAGTAAACCAACAAAATATACTAACAAGAATGATATTTTAATGAAACAGAACAAAATTTCTTCATTAAAATGTCTTTCTTTTTGATATATTTTGTTAGTAATCTGAATTTTTCTCTCAGTGCTAAAAATCGAAAACTTTATTTATTTTTATTTGTAAAATTTTCAACTCACAGTAATAATTGAAATTCTATTTCAAGAATATATAGAACATTCCTCTTGTATATTTTCTTCAAATTTTATACTTTTTAGAAATGTTAAATAAAATACGATTTTTTTAGTAATAATAATGATAACTTTTATCTTTTCCTTTGACACGATAGAGTAAACTTCAACAAATTAAGACCGCGAGCCTCGATCCTGAAAGATTCAAAAGTTCTGGAGGAGCTGCAGAATATCGCGATAGCTGAGCCCGAGCGAGTGCAAGAATTGAAGCGCACTTCCACTTTCCTGCAAAAGCCGCAACGACCAATACCGAAGGTGAAGAACGAGGCGAAAGTGGAAGAGGACGAGGGAGAAACTTACAAGGTTGTGATTAAGAAACAGGACAAGAAGACAGTAATCGCACGTCTCGTGGAAAAGGGTTTATTGCCGCCAGGATCAGAGACAACCATCATCAAGACACCGGAACCACCGGAACCGTTCGAGGTAAAGATGCATGAAACGGAAAATAAACTCGAAGAAAATCATCCCCTTGCCGTTTCAAATTCCTCGTGTTCAACCTGTTCTTCCAATAACAATTCACTGTTGTCCCCATGTCTTTCGGAATCTGATTCAAATGAATTTCTCACTTCTGAGGATCAACTAGCACATCGCGAGACACATAAATGCAAATCAAAACAATGCTACGTCAAGCCGAGTCATTCTCGAAGATACAGTACTACTAGATATGACGAAGTCGGAACGAGATCGCTGTTCAAAGGTCGCTACTTGGAGAACCTCCTTCGCGGTTACACTCGTTCATGCATTCTTCGCGATCGACAAGTCGATGAATTCGCGAAGACTAACCCGGGAAGTATATATTTGAAGAAATATGATGGTCTAAAAAATATTGGCCTCGATGGCTTTTTATTAAGCGAAACCAAAAGAAGAACAAGTAGATGCGCACGAGCACATTATGTAGAAAGGATTTTGCTTCAAAACATCAGCGCTGTTGTTACACACTTTCGTCCAAAACCAAAAACGCGCGTCTTCGCCTCTAGAATGAAGGGAAGATATCTGGCGACATATCTGAGACGCAAAAGTCTCTGGTTAATGTCCTTGATTATGACATTGTTCCAGTTTTTGTTACAGAGACCAAGTGTCTCCGAGTCATCGAACTTGTCGAAGATTCATGAACGACGTTTGAGTTTCAAGGGTCGCTATCTTGAACATGTTCTTCAGAAGAATGTCGTTCCTGTCCTTGAATGTGTTAATGAAACGTGCTTCATCGATGATCAATTAAAGATGATTGAAAAAGAAAAAGAGGAACTAAAATCTATCAGGATGAAAGGATATTACATGAAAAAATGTCTTTATCGACAGAATCTGCGTTTGAAATTCGCTTTAATGAATCTTCTTGATTACGTGAAGAGCAGTCTTGATAATCTCTTCGCTATTACTAAATCATCAAGAATGAAAAGTACAATGAAAGGTCGATATGTCGAGCGATTGATTCATAGAAATCTCGAGATACTTGAATTATTCGTGGAATACATTCGTTCAAGAATCTCTCAATGGTTCGAGGATGGTTTGTTGTGCACATCACGAAATGAATTTCCTGTTACCACCGTCGGTACTTCCAATGACATTATTAATGATTCAATTCTAAATGAACAGGAAACTGATGTTGATAAAGATGTTTCCGATTTAAAGATCTCCGAATGGCATGAGGACGGTCCAGTCTGTCCATTGCAAAAAGAATCATCCCTTATCATTAACACTTCCAACAATCCAGATCCGGTCGAAGAAGAAACTATTGAAAATGATCGCCAAATTCTCGAATGCAATAGCGATCCAGTCTTATTCGAAGAAACCAATGAATGTACCGACTTGACTAAATCTACAGACGTGGTCCCAGAAGACACTGTTTCAAAATTTTTGCAATCAGCTGAGAATTACGTTTCCACCGAGGTCTTCCATCGTGGTAGCAGACGATTCTCAAAATCCCGGAAATCTATCGATACCTCCAAGGAAAATGATAAGGCATTGTCGAAATTTTTACAGTCGGCCGAGGATTACGTTTCCGCTGAGGTCTTCCATCGTGGTAGCAGACGTCTTTCAAGACCGCGTAAATCTATCGACATCATCTCCAAAGAAGATGATGAGACGTTGTCGAAATTCCTACAATCGGCTGAGGATTACGTTTTCGCCGAAGTCTTCCATCGTGGTAGCAGACGACTCTCAAAATCCCGAAAATCTATCGATACCTCCAAGGAAAATGATAAGGCATTGTCGAAATTTCTACAATCGGCCGAGGATTATGTTTCTGCTGAGGTCTTTCACCGTGGTAGTAGACGACTTTCAAGACCGCGTAAATCTGTCGATATCATCTCCAAAGAAGATGATAAGATGTTGTCGAAATTCTTACAGTCGGCTGAGGATTACGTTTTCGCCGAAGTCTTCCATCGTGGTAGCAGACGACTCTCGAAATCACAAAAACGAGAAGAGCAAGGAAAAGAGAATGTTCTATCAAGTGTCCTTCGCTCGACCAGCGATTATGTCTCCAGCGAGATGTTCCATCGCGGAAGTAGGAGATTATCAAGATTTAGAAGGGAATCTGTTTCCCTTGCAGCTCCTACTCTATGGAGCGGTTTGAAGAATATGCACCTCAATTTGCCTTGGTTTTCGTTCAGAATCACCAAGAAAAGTACAAAACATATCGAAGATTGTGAAGAGAAAATTGATTCCGAAATCGACAATCGAAGATTATCATTCGTACCAACAATTCTCTATCGGGGTATCACGAATCGCATCGGCATCGATTTCACAAAATTTGTGGTTTATGCCTTCGTACCTTGTACTTCAATTATCCTTCTGTATATGTATAAGTAGTATTATCATCTAATAATCATTTAATTTACGTTTGTACCTTGTTTTGCAATCAATATAATTAAACTGTAAACGTAATTATAATCGATACAGAAACTCAATTTGATTTTACTTAAAAATTTAATATCGCGTCAATTCGTTTTAGTTTGATTTAATTAATCGTAATTTAGCTTAATACAAATATATCCCATAATTGTATATTTAAATTTAAATAGATATTATTTGTCCTAATTTCATAAATATTTATAGATTAACATAAAACACACATTGGTACCCGTATATGTACATAAAAATGTCTCGTAAATAATGTGCCCTCAAATTTTAATGTAACCATGTGTTTTGTTTTTGTCACTAGAAAAGTATTAAAGTGAATCCATAGTAGAATAATCGGAATGCAAAGAATGTGACCGATTCAATACTACTTCTCAATTGTGTGAAATATGTTAAGTAATTAAATTATTGAAACTGATAATTCATACTTAATTTTTTTATATCTATTGATATACATATACATATCAACCGTTTTTTTTACATAATAAAAATATGAACCGCAACAAAAAAGAAGATTAGAATTTTACATTCTATTATACATATATGAGCTTTAATTATTGTATTACAGCTTATTTATTTTTTATTCTAATTATTCTAATTATTTTTTATTCTAATTATAATTCTAATTATTTATTATTGATTTATTAACATTTATTATTAATTTAATTTTTGTTGTCTGCTCTTATAACATACAATATAATTAAATCATGCATTACATAAGTTCCGGTTCAGTGCAATATACTTTCAAAACGTTCAATTTGATTTGACTTGAAAAGGTAAGTACATATTCAATATTACATTTTTCTAACACTTTTTTTTTAAATAAAAATTACAATATTTATAAATTACATAAAAAGATGGTCATAATTCTTAAACATCGCATAACTTTTTTAATGAAAAGATTAATTGCATAGCTATTCATTTTTTACAATAATATCAAAAAATATAGTTTTATTTTCAAAATAATTTTTTAAAATAATTATATTTTAATATACAAATAATATTTTTCAAAGAAAAATAAGATTATTAATTTATTCATTTCCGATAAACCTTCAAAGATATCTTTTTCTCTATTTTTTACAAATTAAAAACTATTATATAGCATAATTTGCTGCATAAAATAGCTTTTGACGTATATCTCACTTTCGTTTTATCAAAAACAATTATTCTTTGTTGCATAGACCAAAATATATCAGCTAATATAACTTATGAAAAAATTTTATGAAAAATTAAGACTTACTGTTCTAAAGATTTAAATAATATCTTAACAGATATGTTAAAAAGATCGAAAAATTAAAAATCTTACAAAAGTAAGTCATTTAGAGATGAAATCCTTTCATATAATAATATAAAATCCTTTAATAATAAACACACTTTTATCCAGTTTTATCCATATTCTCTATAATTTAAATTTTTCTCACAATTTAGACAACAACTTTAGCGACACAAGAGTTTGTATGCAGGACAGAGCAAGAGGGAAAATTTGATTCACGTCCCGCATCAAAGGCAGAAGAAGCAGAAGAAAAGAAAAGCGACGAGGTCGACGAGATCGAAGCAAAAGAAAGACTAGAGTTCAAGGAGGAGGATCGTCCCGAATCTTGTAAGGCAAGATTAACGCAGGACGAACAAACAGTAGCCGAGGAAGATTCGAGCGTCTCCACATCAGATCCGGTAGCAGTAAAAACCAATAACAAAGAGAAAATCAAGCAACTGGTATCCACGGAGATCAGCCTCGAGCAACAATTGGAGAACGTGCAGCGACAATTGCTGGCTTTGAAGCAGCTACCAAGTGAAATCGAAAATCACCTGAAGATCGTGTCTGAGCAATTGCATATGATCATGGAACTTAGTGGCGTGCAACGATCCTTTGGCAACGGAAACGGTAGCTGCCGCGGGTTGTCAGGTGACCGAGATTCGTAATCGTGTTCAAAATAACCAGAGCAGACCTTGACGATTATTCTCTAGGCATAGTTTCGTTGCCATCTATTCTGAATGGATGCCAATTCTCGCGTCAATAATAAATTAAAAAATGAGATTGCATTTTATTAAAATTAAATATTTTTTCAAACAAAAATATTGTTTCGATATCTTACACTTTTTAAAAAAAATTAATTTATTCATATTTAGATCAATTCAAGTGTATATGAAAATAAAGCCTAGATTAAATAGAGAATACTTTAAATTGTTTAAATTTATAATTTTAGATTCGTTTCATTCAGAAGAGAATACCATGCCACGGCAAAAGGACGAGGAAGAGTTGAAGCAGCAGGAGGAGGATACTGACGAAGAGGACGAGGAATTTACGGAGACTTATGATTACATCGAAGAGATTGCATGTTTGGAGCGAAGGACGTCATCGAGGTCAACGCCGCAAGTGATCGAGTCCAGTGATGACGAGGGGGAAATGGAGGAAGAGGAAGCAGAGACGAAAGAACTGGACGGTATGATTTCCGTGAAGAGCACGGACGAGGAAGGAAGTAGAGTGAAGAAATTTATCGTCTCTTATGAAACTAAAGTTCTAAAATCGCCCAGTCCAGCACCATCGCACGGTAACTATCAATTATTTATACTCGTGCATGAATTCTCTATTGGTCTCAAATTTTGCAAAAACACTATAATTAAATAGTGAAGTGTAACTTTATATAAGTGCGTAAAATTTTGCGATATTAAAATATTATTTTTCGCATTATGTTTGAGTTAGATATAAAACAATGTTGTAAAATACAACAATGCTACATTATAGGAAGTTTCGAACCAGATCCTAAACTGTCACCAAAAGACCAAGTTATACAGGAACTCCAGGTACCCGATGAATAGAATGATCTGTGTCTTAGGAAATGATTCCTCTTTATATTATTCGTGCTAAAAAATTAAAAACTCGTTAAATATTGATGAAAGTTCACCCTGTTTTAAAATCCTTAATGAATTAATTGCGAATTAAATGCACGATGAATCAAAATATATATTTTTACGGCTGAGTAATCCTATTTTGTGAATTTATCGTTCCTGCATCATCTCTTTGTCACAAATCGATTTCTATTGATATTAAAATAGTTTATACGTGTCGTGAATTTCGTAATTTTGTTTTCTTTTACGCGATTGATGCATGGTGAACATTCAAATTCGAGCAAAATCATTAACTTGTTATATTTTTAATTTTCAGCAAAGGGTGCACAAGAAAGGCAAAAAGCATTCGCAAGAACTGTGGCCGCAGGCTAAACAACTCGAACTTACGCAAGGTCGCCGATGGAGATGTCCGAATGATTTCTTCAACGATGAGATGATAGCGGAAGTGTTGACCTGCCAGGCGGAAGTTATTCGTGGTAAAGCAATGGGGTAAGTATATTTTACTCAAAATAATTTCAAAACGAATCAAAATTGCACTACAGGATGGAAAGAAATCTGAAGAAAGATGTTGCGACTGTTCTAAAAGGTATTAAATTAATCGATTATACAGAGTGAACTTCAAGAAGTATGAGAAGACGAATTTACCAAATTATGATTACCTGATGAATTCGAGTGTTTATAAGATGATTCATAAAATGGAGCGAGAACCGAAAAGGGGTATTCCCGTCAGACCCGCTAAAGTCAATGCGGCGGAAGATATAATCGAAAGAGTTGTAAGCTTCTCTTTGTAATTTTTCACGGCTGTCGATATAAATCGCTTAGGCAGAATGGAGGTGATGATAATTAATTGTAAAACCGTGACAATCAAAATATATTTCTTAAGCGATTTTAAATGTGTTTACGGAAACATTTTAATGAAATTGGTAGTAGTATTGCCAATTAATCATTGTCATCCCTATATAATTATGTTATTTGATCCTATAAAAATTACATTTTTTATCTTATTTTAAATTAATTAGAATTAAACAGATGATGTAATCTGTCTGTGAGTAAACAACTTCAAGTATTTAGTCCGTAATAACTCAATTAAATTGTAAGATTAAGTAGATAATTTAAGTCAATATTAACTAACCAAGGGAAAAGGAAAATTTTATTTCTTAATATATTTTCAGAAATCACCGGCGTTGAGTGTTATAGACAACAGGAGCGCTCGAAGCGTCAGCCACTAATGCAACAGCGATTATAAATGATCAGAATGTAATATGATAGTACGCGTGAGAAATTTATGTATTTGAAGGATGTGTTAAAAGTTCAAGAAAACCAGAAATGTAATTATCTGGCATGTTAATCGCGTTTGAAGAATGTTATCGCACTATCATCAATACAATGTGGTTGTAATAATTCTAAGCGTGTGCGTATAAGTATACGTTTGTATTCAAACCGCCTTGAGAAAGATTTTCTCCGCAATAAAGAAATCTACAGGCATTTCTGGATAAATTTACATTCAGATCAATTAATTCAGCAAACATTTATCTCTGCTGATCTGTTTGGATCTAAAATGTATTAATTTATTTTCTTACTAATAATTTACTTAAAAATTTTTTCTCTAATATTTGATGACATTAACAGACTTTGTCTGTTAATGTAAAATCCTTTTTTTCAAACATTTTTTGTCTTATTTTTTAAAATTTTTTAATCACATTAATTTAAATAATATAATCAATAGTAAATTTGAATGAATCAGCAGGGTTAAATACATAAAATGTTTGAAGTCTAAGAAACATTTTATTAATTAATTTGCGCAACTGTGGCTATGTCTTGATACAGTACATTTGTCTATAATTGCAAAATCAAGAAATCTTATATCCTATCAGAATAAAATCAAGCATTATGCTCTTCAAAATGTATGGCATTAATTACTTTTTTACCAATAATACATGTTTCTATATTCATATCATACAGATCACTTAATAATCAGGTGTGATGAGGTACGTAGCAGGTGCGTAGTTGTGCCTGGTAATTAATTGATTTTCACGGAAAGTGATTTAGAAAGTGAAGTACGTGAAAGTGGCGTTCCATCCGTTTCACTCTGTATTGACATTTGTGTTTGCATCCATTCGCTAATAAGAAGACTTATACTAAATTATTAGTATAAGCTGAAGGATCCGTTTGTCTAATCGCATGTTTGTTATACGCGAGAACTGATAACATCACCTGTCACCATTAATTTTCATTGGTTTCTCGAAGCGGTTGAATACATGCTGTGTACCGTTGTTTCCCATTGTATACGCGGAACCAGCATTTCACTCAATGCGTCATTAACTGCGGCGATTGCTGGATCTCACGGAACACGTGATAATTGAAATCGACCTAAAAAAACAAATTTTCAAGTAAACGACCGCGATTGTCCGTTCGCTCAGAAATCCGCGGATGAGTCGCAGAGCATACTTTCTCCTTTCCGGGGTTTCCGAGGTCCCTGTTATCCGCGTCTCGCGTATGCGTACGATGAGCTGAGTCACGTCTGCCTTCCTGGCCGATGAACTTCTTTTTAGTTTTCTCCTTCTCTTTCTCTCTCTTTTACTTCCCCCCTTCTCCCTCTCTCTCTCTCTCTCTCTCTCTCTCTCTCTCTCTTGCTCGCTTAGGGTTCTCCGATCGTGACGTCGGCCTCGAGCAATTTATGTAAAGCATTCTAAGCATGATTCACGAACTAGTTCGCGCCCTCGTGACCGCCACCGGCGCAGAATGCAGTCGCCATGAGCACGGGTGCGTCCATCAAGGTGTCTTGTCTGCAATTTTTTGAACTCAGACTCGTTATATTAATGTATTACATATGGAAAAAATGCATTTTGTTCTAATTATATTTAAGCATAATGTAACTTGTACTCTCTCGTCTATTATCAATGTTAATGTAAGATAAAAAAGTCAACAATATTTTTCAGTTATACGGAGAAATAAGGAGATTTTTTTCTTCAATAAATATAATTCATTCACATGTTTTTGCCGCACGTCAATTTCGATAAATTCATATCTGATTGCCGAGAGATTTAATGGAAAGCATGTGACAGCGCTAGGATTTATTTAACGAGTTTCCATTCATGACCTCCTACGCGACCTATCGACGACGATGACTAGATCCATTTTATATTATATTCTTATGCATTGGAAGATAGTCTTCGAGATGCAAAGAAATTCCAAACATGTTCATATATTTTAAAAATTCAGTTCCTTTTTATACACGCATTTTAACCCTGAATACATGATTCTCATTTTTATAATAGTTTTATATTTTATATTTTTATATATATTTTTACATATATTTTTATAACAGTTTATTGCTTCAGCTCTACACAATTTTATACGTATTTTTTAATATGTTTAAATTTTAACATGTTTAAGTTTTCACTTTTGTAAGTATATATAAAGAATATTAAATGATTCTCATCTACATCTTTAGAGAATTATTTAATATTCTTCATATATACTTGTAAAAATAATGAAAATTAATTTTCATTTCGATATGTGTAAAAGACCGGAATATCGTATTCTAAGAATTAATATACGCAACAACAATAAATAAAAACAGTTTATCTTTCAAGAGATATGAGAATAAATTTGAAAAAATAAAATAATAATCAAGAGAGAATAATATAACTCTCGGAAAAATAAAACTCTCTTTCCTTTATATTTTAATTAATTTCTAAAATAGCTAGGAATTTTAAATTTTAATTTATTCATAACTAATTGTGTATGTTGAATCTTTATAAATAGTAAGACAAGACTTTGTCCAATAAAGAAAATATTTAGAATTTTTTTTTAATTAATTAATAATTTATCGAACTTTCATTCATAATTGCCATATCACCTTTAAAATAATTGAATCACGTTGAACAAAGCCAAACAGAGAGAGAGAAGAAGGGGAAGGAAAAAAGGGAGGGAGAGAGAGAGGGAAGGGGAGAGAGGGGGAGGAGAGAGAGAGAGAGAGAGAGAGAGAGAGACGTAATTAATAGCAAAGAGGAATGGAAAAGGCGCAAAATGCTTACGCGCGATCTTTTTATCATGGTCATCGAGATGGTCAACTCGACATTCCCGATCTTGTTCCATCCTTTTCTTGCAATCTAGTCCTCCTCTTTCCGCCCCGGCATTATATCTTATTGCCTATACCTTCCGCTCCTTGATTTTCATCGTCGCGATGTAAGAAACACCTTGCACGATGCACCGGATGCAACGTCTGTAGACACGTTCAGTCGACAGAATTCTGGGAATTTTATAAAGGATAATAATAAAAGACAAGATTTATTCATATAGCGGTCTAGATTGACTTATTAATAAATTCAATCCATTATTTTAATCATTAATTAAGAGAACGTTTAATTTTCTCTTTCACTCGCTAGTCTCGCTACCTTGGATCTTTAATCTCTATTTAGGACGTCGCTCAATCGCATTCCATTCGCAGACTATTATTCCGCGACCTTATTTCAGAACCCAATTGTCTTCGCTTCACGACTTTGCAACAAAGATGATCATCATCCAAAGAATTTGTTCTACAGTCGGACATTAAGATTCCAGTGAAACAGTTTGCATTGTAAGGAGAAGTGATTGACTTTTTTGTTCCTCTTTCGCTAATAAGAAATCGTTCTTTTATTTCGTTATCGTAGCTGAATCCAGATATCTTCTTTCCGAACAATTTCAGAATCGAGTTCGAAGTTCAAATTGTTCTGTCGGAAAGTTCAAGTGCCGATTTTGAATTGATCGGAACTTAATACTCTTTTAATGAAATTTCGTCATTCATTTTCACGATATGTCGCTGTGCGGAGAGATTTCTGCCAGAACATACATATAATAATAAATTGGTCTCTCTTCCTCTCTCTATCCCCGCCAGCTGTCCACTATCCATGCATTTCCCTCCTTCTTCCTGCTGTCTCCCTCCTGCTGTTCCCTTTCCTTCCGCGCTCTTGTACTCCTCCTCTTCATTCCGAATCGCGTGGCGAGGACGGAGGAGGCCCCGCTGCCCGACTGACCGTCCTCGGCGCCTCTTATACCTTTACTTCGGTCTGCGCGTTCTTCAGGGAACGTACGTGCCCGTTTCACGTTCCACTCGAGAGAGCGCGATACATATACCTCCCTTTTATAAAGTACGTATACACAAACGACCAACAAACGGACATTGTCGACCTAATTGTCAGTGGTGCATCGCGATACTTTCAAGATAGCTGAGTCGAGCTAAGGGCTCGTTCACCAATAGCCGTCGACAGTTTTCGAGACCGTTCACCGTTCATACGATCGTTTATCTCGACATACGAGCGACAAGTTCAGGCAAGACAGTGATATGGCACAACTGATCAGCGTCAAGCTGTCCAGGTTCGACGGATCCCCCTGGGGTTTCCGTTTGCAAGGCGGCAAGGATTTTGGCACACCGCTCATCGTACAAAAGGTGAGTCAATCTGGATCGTCTATTTGATCCCCTATTTTATGATGGGACTTTACGTCAGTTAATATTTATTTTCAAGTATTTTATCAATTGTAATACAAGCGATAACGTAGGTCTTCCATAAATCTCTTTTATAACTTATTTCTCCTGTCATCAAACTAGCGTTATAATATTCGTAACATTTTATAAAGAATGTTCGATCATTATATTAATAAAATATATTATATAAAACGGATTTTAATAAATAATCTATCTACATATTATGTTATACGTATTTCAAATGTTAAATAATATCGTGCAATGACGAAAAAATATACATAACATTAACGATCGAGATTTAAATGCGATTTAAATATATTTTATATTTTTCTATGAGTTTCTGCTGACAAATGCGCTTTCTATTTATAGACCTATTTATGCGTTCTGTCTTTTATCTCAATGATTGGCTTATTACATATAAGCGTTTCTTGAATATCATTGAATCATCATGAAAGAATCGCGAGAGACTTTTTGAGGGATTTTGAAGGAGCGTTTTCAAGAAGCCACTTGAGTTGAATCTCAAGTTGACTGAGGCAGAAGCAGTAGTAAAAATATTTCTTGCAGCCGTTTATATATAGCGATGTTTTATATGGCTATTTTCATCTGCAGTTCTTTGTCGTTTGCTTCCACAACGTTTCTCGATAGTCGAATAATTCGACAGTAGAGAGGATCGGCCTCGATGTCACGAAATGCCGACTGTAAAATTAAGAGATACTATATATATATATATATATAATGCTTCTGTGCATTCACTTCTAGACCTTTCTCGTTTGCATCCTTCCTTCGCGTGTTGCTCGTAAAATATCAATTGCCACAACTCGAACGGAATAGGATTTTCATTGAACACGAGAATCGATCAATATTCCCATTTGACAATTGAAATCATCGCGAGTAGCGGCGCTTCCACTACTGCAACGATTAATCTTTCTTAAGACTTGACATTTTCTATTGGTCAAATATCTATATCAAATATCTATCTATATAATTTTTATTTTCTAATTATAATATAATCTGATAATATATTTGTCAAATTTTATTATAATTAAAATAAATTTAATGTTATACACATAATCCTAAAATTCAATTTTGATGCAATTATGTGATATCTTCCATCATGCCTATTGCATTGGAGATTTTTATGAATTTTGTGATGTAAATTTATCCTGCGATGTGTGAATGAACATTTGTGAATCTCCGGTACGCGGAAGTGGATAACGATAATGAACTCCGAGAGTAAGAGCGAGACGAAAGTGAAACGCAAACGAGATCCCTCGCGACTTGTCCTCGGAAATGAAATCAGTATCAAAGGCTGAAGTTGACAGGCAGACGGGCACGTGTTGATGTTTCGTAACACGAACCCCTCGTTCTCTCCAGTATGCGATCTAAAATATCGAAGTCAATTACAACGGAAATTAGGATGTTGAAATTACTCGTTGGTCTCTTGTTTTACGCGACGACATACATTTCAAGTATACATAATTCATAGAAAATATCATTTATATAAAAAATCAAAATATTCCTTTAAGTTTTGCTCAATTTGAAATCAAATTGAGAAAATTGCTAAAAATCGGAGCAGTTTATTTAATCATTATCACTTTATTTATCATTATTCTCTTTTATCTGCCTTACGAATCTTTCATCATTAACACAGCAAAACTCTCATTTTCAAAAGGAAAGCCAATCCAAAAAGCGAGTTTTTCTACGTGCATTTTTTTGTAGTCTTTCACGACCGTGAGACATGATGTGTTTTGATATTACGATCTCTAGAGGAGCCACGTACGTGTTACGTAATGCAGTAGTAAATGCCAAATTATTTCACGCGCATCGGCAGAAATCGTTGCCAACTACGTGCGAAACGCCGGACTCGCCGCCGCTGTCGCCTCCACCACCGCCTCCGACGTGTTTTGGCGATGCTTGGCGCTGTAACACGAGAAGCTTTTGGCGAACATGTAGAAACGCGGGTCGCACCACGGATTCTTTCCCCGAGTAACTTTTTCCGAGCGTTCGAGCAACGTTATACGACTATAAGCGCTATTATTAAGAAAGGTTGGCACACGAATGCCAATGTCGAGCAGCGGCGACCGTCGCGGATTTAGCGACAGCTTTCACGCGCGAACTGTCAGATATTCGACATTCTCGTGCTACCGTAGTCAATAATTTTCCGCGCGAACGTTTTGTTGATAGGAGTATGTTTACGCTATTTTGTCTACTCGGCAGGAATTTTAAAAACTCGGATTGTTGTAGACTCATTTCGCTTCGAAAGCTGTTCAGGTGATACCTAAAATGTAATTGTTACAAAATTATTACGCGCAATAATCATTAATTAAATAATAAAAAAGTGTAATCATTTTTTTATTGTTGAAAAAAAAAATTCTCCTGTAATAATATAAATCTCTAAAACTTTTAGAATAAATTATCATTCTGAAGAGTAAAATCTTATATTCTAAAGGAAAATGACTTAAAATCACTTTTTTTTAAAACTGACTTAATTTTTACTCTTTAAAATGAGATTCCAAAGAATTTAAAGAATATATGTAATCCTCATACAAATGATAACTTTTTTTTTTATTTGATTCTTAAGAGGAGGATACGTATTTTTGTGTTCTATATGAAATATATTTCGACAGAAAATTCATCATTATAATTCGAGTTTCATACTAAGAAAAATAGTCTGGTTGGATTAAATAGTGATTCTCGCGGAAAATGGACAAAGAATTTTTTGGTTAAATTTACTAAAATTCTAGTTAGAGATAATTACACTGAGAAAAAAATATAATTAATTTTAATAAATATTTAGTTCAATACTGCCAACTGAACATTTATTTACAGTAAATATTTGTTCAATAAAAAAAATGATTGTTAAATCAAATTAACAATTTCTTTTATATAATAAATATATCTTTATATTTAATAAATATTTAGTTGGCAGTATTTAACTAAATATTTATTAAAATTGATTATATCTTTTTTCAGTGTAGAATTATGATTGATATAATTATTCTAATAAAAATAAGAATTGTAATAGATTTTACCAGAAATATTGTATCAATCAGAATTCTAATAAATTTAATCAGAAAAATCTGATTCGTTCATTTTCAATCAGAAATTTTTTTCAGTGCAAGAACGGCAGATTCCTCGGGTTTCCTGTCACACGCTGAAACCATTTCGCGGATCTTAACGTGTTTCGGTAAAAGATGTCGTCGCAGTATCGCGCGATCGAATTCAAGTACCTCGAATTACGAAGTAGAAATCGGATCGGCGATCGTTTCTCCGCGAGAATCTGCACAAGACGCCTTTGATACCGTCGGACTCATATTTCTTGCCTTTCCGAGAAAGCCTGGGGCCGGACGCTCGCCGTATTTGTGGCCTCGTAAAATAAACGAACCACGTGGTGCACTATGAAGAAGGCCAAGTTCGAAACGCCGATTATGAATAATACCATTTAGCCGCGATAATTTCCAACCCTTCAATCGCGCGAATAATTGATTATACGCGTTTTCTTCGGCCATAAAGAGTGCATTTTCGACGGAGTGTCGACAAGGAAATATAATGTAGACGTCCGCGAAATATTTCTATACTATCGTCGGCAATTTTGAAATGTAATATTTGCATAATATTTCCGCGATATCAAATCGATGACAATCAGATGATTTCGATAAGAATTTAATTTTCCATTTCATTGTTATTCGTTTTTATCAATTACGTCAGATTTCCTTTTTGTATAGAAAAGTTTAGTGACAGAAATTATAAAGTAATGACTACTTTCTCTTTTCCTCATATTTTAATTAAAAATTGGCATATTCACGAATGAAATGTATTATTATATGATATTTATTATATCACGTGACTTTTTGTATTCCAATGTTATATTGTTCGCGAGAGATTTTGTATGATAACTCCGTGATTTTGTTTTGAAAGTTGGAAAAAAATGCGTCCACGAGGATTAGCTCCGATGAGGAAGAGAAGAAGAGAGAGCATCGTCGTACGTCGCTGGTAATCCGAGGCAAATTATTTGGGCGTTCTATTTCGAGAAGGTGCCTTTGCGAAACCCGCGCGAGCCGGGTCGGGCCTCGCTCGCCACGATGATGGCAGCGATTTCGACG
>Ga0157364_1000003_pt1 | contig 58400 bp, 26 predicted proteins | sample AttsexASBM2_FD_111476 | JGI IMG/M metagenome (GOLD analysis project Ga0157364, IMG submission 111476) | Fungus gardens microbial communities from leaf cutter ant in Ribeirão Preto, State of São Paulo, Brazil - Atta sexdens ASBM2 | ecosystem: Host-associated > Fungi > Mycelium > Unclassified ...
AATAATAAAAAAAAATACCTCTTCTCATTAAAAAAAATTTTTTATTGATAATATGAAAAGGATATTTAAATTTAATTTACTCTAAATCATCAAAGTATGTCGCTTTGCCATCCTACAATTTTGATAATAAGTGTCTTCCCCATCTTTAATTCTTTTCGAGAAAAACGTGGTAAACTTTTTACCCTGTACAGAAAACTTGAGTATGATGGACAATGCTGTAAAAAATTTTAACTTTCTAATAACTAGCTTGAGCGTCCTAGTAATTATTTTAATAATTCAATAAAATTGTTTTCGGATATATATATATTTTCTTATTTTTATTAGTATAATCATATTAATATTAGAATTCTAGTTATCTCAACTTTTTAATATTGTAGATATAATTAGAAAATTCTGTTTCGTTCATTTTCCATCAGAATTACTATTTAATCCAATCAGACCATTTTTCTCTGTGTATTAATTTTACTATCGCGAATGTGCATATTAAGAAGTTTATCAGGAAACGTCTCGCGCCCAGTTTATATGAAATGAAAAATATATCCAAACGGATCACCGGCCATACATGGCCCGCATGCGCATCCAGGGATCCCGCATACCGACAGCATAATAATGCAACCGCATAATCGCGTGTTCAGCGTCTCGTCATGAGGTCCGGTCCCGTAGGAACGACGCGACTGCGGCATTGCGCCGCATCACGACCCACTATTTCAGAATGATAAATTGACAGTGGACGCGTATACGCACCAATGGGAACGATCGCGCGCGTAAAATGAAATGCCTATTCCCAATTCGCAATATCTTGCTATTTCGGATATGAAAAAGAGAAACAGCATTTATACCGTAATTCTAATAAACGAAAAAATTGTTTATTTTTCTTTTTGTTTATATTCCGATTGTAAAGAAAGATTAATGATTATGAAAAAAAAAACGTTCTCCTTAATATTAACTTAAATAATTAATCTGTATATAAATAAATAAAACGAAAAGTAAATCGCTGACCAAAATTATGTACATCAATGCCTATTAATGCCCAGTAATACCCAAGTAATGTTTAAATGCCCAATTTTTATGTTCACTAATGTTCTAATAATTAATGCTTTAGTAAAGCATAATCTTATAATACCGCTTATTATAATACACAATTCTCTTAAACAATGCCCAGTAATGCTCCAATGCTCTGTTCTTCCAATGTCTTTGACTTTGCGGTTTATTCCTCGTAAATAAATATAAAAATAAGTAAATAAATCTCTTAAAACATATCAAAGGAATCAGACTTTATAAATTTAAATACTCCGTTATGAAATGGGAACATTAATTTTGTAGAACTCCATTCTTGACATTTAAATTATTGCGCTCCAAAGTTGATGTTACAAAGTTAGATTGATGAATGACAATGTGATTCCGCTCGCACATACATATGTACGTTACAAGAATGTAAATATACGAATATTCAGCGTGCGTTTGCACGTAGCGATAAATTCACGAGCAAGCGAGTGCAACGGATGCAAAAAAAGTTGAACGCGAAAGCGACACGACAAATTAGTCCAATATAGCTAAAAAAACGCGGATCTCGCACTGGAATCAATTAGTTGCGCCCGAATGACAGAGAGTTTCTCTCTCGCTCTCACGTAACAACGTACCGTTCGCGCTGTATGCTGCTCGCCTTCGTAACATACGTATACGCGTGCAGTTCTGCACGCAGATATTTGTCTTTGACAAACGCGTGGCGTTGGCAATGGAAAACAATAGTGCTTGGAGGAGGTCAAGTACATCGGAGCGGTGGGCTCCGAAGAGTGGGCTAACATCGACGCGTTACAATTCAGATCGCGTCATTCTGTTGCAAACGCAAATTGTAACGCGCGACAACGCACCGCCGAGCCGCACCGACGGTTATGTCTGTCCTTCGAAGCGATTTGTTTATGAATGCTCCTTGACCACGCTCATACATATTTATCCTGCGGCGTTATCGATGCGCTCGCGCTCCCGGACGCTCGTCCGCCTGTAACTAATTTGATAAATCGATGATATCGCGGCACGAGTGCGTTTTAATGCGGAGTAACACGACGAGAAATTAACAGCCTTTCGGCGGGAAAATGCACCTACGTTGCCTCACGCGCGAACAATCGATCAAACGATCGGTTTTTTTATGAAAAATTGATGAAGTAGTAAGTGCAATTCGAAGCGATTAAATCCATCGAGACTTGATTGCCATCGTTCTTCGATCGCATCCCCACGCGACTGAATATAACACTTTGTGCGCTGCAGGATTCGGTTAGTTACCTTAACACCATCGGTGTAGAAAAATTCTTGATGAATGACTTCTGTCGCGGTAATATAATATTTAAAGTTTTAAATAACACTATTGAAATGTACTATCGAAAATGTAATAAATTAATTTTATTAATCACATTTCATTAATAATGAATACGTTAAAAAAAATTTATTAAATTTTAATATACATTTTTTTGAATGGTACTATCAATAAGTAAATATATATACTTACAGTAAATAAATATTACTCATAAGAAAATGATAGTTAAATCAAATTAATGGTTTTTATTAAATAAATATATGTTTACAGTTGGTAAATATTTATTTAACATTATTCAAGCAAATATTTATTAAAATTTAATATTTTTTCCAGTGTATATAATTTATATACACTGGATTATTTATATAAATGTATTCCTTCAAAAAGATTAGATAATTGGAAAAGTTTGTATTTTAATAATAATATGTACAAGGTGTCCCGAAAGTTTTTGCCAATCGCTTTTGTGTAGATAGAATGGACTAAACTGAGTCGAAAAGTTCTCTACCATTTTACAATTTTCGCAATAGTTAACAAGACATTACTAAAAATTGCCAAATATTGGTCTTAAATAATTTTTTATTCAAATACTGTCAACTTTACAGAAAAACTATAAGAGACAAAAATCATTTATTTTCTTCTCATAGAACTCTAAGAATTTTTTCGGAATTTTTTATCAATTTTTTAGTATTGTATTTTCTTATTTTTAACAATTTGAGAAAATACGGTATTAAAAAATTCTGAAAAAATTCTGAAAATTCTCAGAACTTTATGAGAAGAAAATAAATGATTTTTGTCTTTTGCAACTTTTCTATAAAGTTGATAGTATTTGAGTAAAAACATTACTCAAGACCAATATTTAGCAATTTTTAGTAATTATATATCTTGTTAACTATTGCGAAAATTGCAAAATAGTAGAACACTTTTCGACTCAGTTTAGTTCGCTGTATCTAAAAGCGATTAGCAAAAACTTTCGGGACATCCTGTATATTAAATATTCCATGAAATATTTTAATATACATCCATTTAATACACTTCCATGAAGTATTTTAATATATATATATATATAATTATTATTATTATATAAACTACATCGAGCTTTATTTTTGAAGAGTGAAAATTCTCCCAGAGTAATTAATTTAAAACTTTTATTTTAGAAATTGATTTTAAGATTTAGTTTTGCACTTATAGACATTATATTTATTATGTTATTGCCATGAAATATTTTAGTATATGTATTGTATATTTAAAAACTTTACGGTAAATATGTTTAGCTACATCGAGCTGCATCTCTAAAAAGTTAAAATTGGAGTAATTAATATTAAATTTATATTTTAGAAGTTGCTTTGAGATTAAATTAATCGAATTTGTATGGATATTTAAATAAGAAATACAAATATTAATTATTATCATTTATTCATCTGATTTCACAGTGACACGACATCCATTAACTTACTTACTATACATATTCGACAATTGTATTTGCGACGCTATTCTACTGAAATTAGCTTTGATTATGCACCTTTATTGCAGTAATTGCGATTACGAGAATACCTCTGCCGTTAATATAGACAAGTGCTGGCGTAATAGCCGTGTCTTCTCTTTGAGAACTGCACCCCTTGATCTCCGATGCGGTCAAGTCAACTAAGTTGCAACCACGTTCTCATTTAAATATCCGCTGTGAGCTCAAACTGTCTGCAATCTCCCATCACGAGATTTCACGACCGAGTAATCGGAGTCGGGGAAACTTCGGCGTGAGAACTGCAACCGCCATAGAATTCGCGTGCGATCGAATTCGGCTGTAAGTTGCCGGAACTAAGAACCTGTATTTATTGCGAGTAGAAGTGGACTGTAAATGTCGGATTGATCTTTTTCAGATCCTCACATATATGTAATTAAATTTGAAATTAGGATTGAAAAATCTAAGATTAATTTGAAACATAGAATAATTTAATTTAATTTTAATTAGATTTAATTTCAAGTCGATAAAGTACATCGATAAATCACGCAAAAACATATAAGCCGAGTAATTCCAGTTTTCTTTCGAAAGAAGGTGAGCTTAGATTTTTACAAAACTCTAGTTTTTTTTTTTATCATAAATGTCAATTTTACACAATATTTTATATCTTATAGAATATAAATAAAAGAAAAGCAACAAAATTTTAAGTTGTACTCTAAAGACGTATTTACTTTAAAAATATCGTGTAGATTTAACGCCATACGATGTCTATGTAATTTTCACTGATTGTGTTAATACTGAAAAATTTTGAGCTTCAATATGAAAATGGTATTACTCATCAAAACCCATATTCTGATACTACAATCGTACATGTTTTGAAAGATATCTGTGAAAATTGTAATCAGTTGATGTTGACAGTCAGTTGATGTCAGTTTTTGTTTGATAAAGAATCTCTGTTCTCCGAGCCCAACTTTGAAACTCCTAGGAAATAGAAAAAAGTCATTAGGGCTAGATTTGATGAATATGGTAGATGGTCAATCAATTCGAATCACAATTCATAAATTTCTGTTGTGGCGATTACCGATATTCGATTTTTTCCATTTTTACAAAAACACTGACATGGACTGGCAAACAACAATTAAGTGTTCAAAGTAATATTATATAAGTACAATTTTTACAAGTATCTTTCAAAGCATGCACGAATGCTAGTTTTGAGCTTCATGATGAAGCTCAAAACTTTTCAGACGACCTGTATTAACATTAACATTATATTAGAAGCTTTAGTATCATGAGTTTTAAATTCACAAGAATATTTTTTTTAAGTGTTCTAAGAAATATTCTAGAAATATGATATATTCTAAGAAGTCCTCTTCTGGAGATATATTCTCTCTGAGATATATATTTTATTTTAAGACACATTTTAGCTATAGATTGATGCTCAACCATGTTAAAAATATTGTATATATGCAAAGGCTTTTCGCTTTTGTATAAAAGCCAATATACATATAGGACGTTCTTACAAAGAGACAGTGTTCCTCGAACTTATAAAGTCCGCGCAGAAAGAGACAGGCGCATTAATTATCAGATCCGTGTAACAAAAATATGTGTGTACCCACAATGAATTTGGTGTAATCTCTTGTAATCGCGCGTATACGCGCGAGATAGCGCTAGCCATAGCTATGCCAATTTCTAGGCCGACATTAGAGTTTACTTGGCGTCCATAGCGGCGGCGTGTTACCTGTCGGGAGTTAATTAACTTAATTAATGGATCGGCCACGCCGTCAGAGTTTGCTTAGTGTTGCTCGCCCCGAGTATGCGACCGAGGCCCGGTAACAAACATCAAAGATAAATTGTCTAAGTTTCGAAGGGGATTATTGAGAAACACATCTTATGTATATGAATTTAGAAGTGTCATCAACCGAAGTCAACTTATCTTCAACCTGTCTCTAAACTGACAGATCTCATCATGGCTTTTCTTCTTAATTCCCCGCAGGGAATGTAGGGCTTTAATGACGTAAACTGCTTTACTCTATTCGTGCAATGTTTGTTTCCAAGCCGCGCAGGAGAGCCTCAAGGCGTTACTATAATTTGAAGAACAAATAGGAAAAAATTGAGCGTGCGCGGCGGCTCGAGAGTCATCCGTGATCTTATTTTTGTCCCATAATTGCTGAGACAAAAAGCTAGACAAAGAACTATCTCGGCTTCGCAATCTTATTCTTCTTACGGAAATTGCATTCCCACTCATCCCGCAGGATACATCCTGTGTGGGAAGGAGAATGAGGAGGGAAATGCGCGGTTAGTGGATTCGAAGGATTTTGTCCTAAGCGTGTCATAAATCGAAAGTTTTCTGCTTCCCGCAATCGTACGCCAAATCGGATTATGAAATTGAATAGTTCCCGACCCTGAAGGGATAGATGGGTGACAGAAGAAGAGAGGGTGGTCTACTCACCGATTTCTTCTTTGAAATTTGCGTCTTTCGCAAGTTTATTCGGTCTTTTAAGCCAAACGCTCCTGAACGGCGCTTATAGATCGTGATAAGGAAATAAATCGATTGAATCGATTGAAATCGACGTTGAACCGTTTCTCCGCGAAATTATATCATCATTTTACGGAAGGAATAAGAAATTACGACCTGCAATAATTTCTCTTCGTGCAATTTTAGTATTGATTATGATGATTCGTTGAGTCAGAACTTTATTTATCTCCTGTGAAATTTGCATTTCGTTTAAACTGACACGAGGAGCGAGCGTTTGTTTAACATAATCTCTATGAAAGCGACTTTGCGTCATCTTTGCGAATAGTACGCGAAGTGAACAGTTTGCCAGATGTATTTATCATGAAACATACATGTGACATTTACGGCGTCCGTATGTAAATTAATTCAGCCGCGTAGAAAACGGACAGAGAACGTCAAAGAAACCGACTTGACGTCCACATGGGCATGTCGTGAATAACAATGTTAATTACGGGAAGTTGGAAAAGCAAGATCGAGTAGAGAAAATGTGACGCGCCACCTCTCTTGGGACGTAATTTCCGTCGAGAATCATTTGTGCCGTCGGCGTCGGATGCGATTCGATAGCCGGTCTCTAATAAGTCTCCACATGACGCGCATCACGAATATTATGTTCGCGACGTTATTACTCTTGCTTGACAGTCGACGCGGAAGTGTTTACCACACTCGTGAATTATTTCGTTGTAATATCGTGGCCGCGCCCGCCATAACTGCTAAAGGAACACAATTAAACTTCAAAAATAAACGGTGGGAGAGGAGCGGACGCGCACAGCCATTATGCAAATATTAGTTTAGTGCCGAAACTTCCGTCATAGAATCGGCACGGAGAACGGTGCTCGAATACGCAACGAGCAACTTATCGGTGGAAAAACGTGGTCGTGCGATAATCGTTATTAAAACTTTACGATAAAAGCGCCGGAAGAGATGGAGAATTGTAATCATCTTTGTTATGTTTATTGCGACAGACGTACTTATAAACTGTGCAATCTCGTTACGTATAAATATCCTCCAGTGCATTTTCTTAGTCTCACGAGAATGCAATTGATAGCGCAGATGCGAGAATCAGAGATATTCTATCCGATTCTTTCGAAAACAGAGTCATTTGTTACTTTGCGATATAACTGTACGATAGCAGAATACTAAATTGCATAACTTTTATAATGTAATGTTAATTAGTTAATAATGCTGCAAGAAAACGTAATTGTACTTATTATATAATTTGATTCATCATTGGGCGTAATTAATTTTTTATAATAGATAGAGTATGTATTGTCAACAAGAAAATGTGTTTATATATGAAAGAACGGTTTTGTTGTGAAATATCTAAAAATTTCATTACATTGCATAGATCTGAAAATAATTTTCTTGGACTATCAAAATAATTATACATTCAAGCTAGTTCCTAAAACATACAAATTTTTTGTAGCATTCATTCATCATGCTTCAATTTCCTGTATAATTATTTTGATATTCCTATGAAATTATTTTCAGATCTACATTTAGCTTTTAAATATTTTAGTAATATAATTTTTTTCGTGTATTATTCGTTTCTGTAATAAAACAAAATAACGGATTTGATAAAACTCGTCGCGATACGCGTACCTTGGAGAATTTTTTATTTTTTTTCCGTACTACTTGAAAAGGTAAATTGCTCAAGTTCTTGCACTCAGACCTTCAATTATGTTTCACGATCCGTTCAGGAGGATCTTCCATTCGCAAGGTCTATTGCGACGCCAAAGTAAAGTGATGAATGTTCGCGCCGGAAGGAGATCCGGAATAGGTCGATGCGTGAGGCTCGTTTCCATAATGATTTCCATTTGGAATCGGATGCAGAGCAGGAGTGTTTATCGGATACTGCTGTCTCAGGTTAGCGCGACTCTGTATGAGGACATATTTACATAGATTGCATCAAATCGAAATAAGATGAACAACCGGCGTAGGTACGAGGATGTTAAGTATTTCCTCTCGGGAATCAGCTGCTCATAATTATCGAATACATGTATTTAATATAAAAAAAATTTAGCTTATGGAAGTAACTAATAACATTATTTATTTAAATATATTTTTCTAAATTTTGTAAAAATATTGAATAGTAATATATTATTAATTGATTTTCTTTTATTCATCTCCGAAAAAGACTCTAAAGTGAATCGAAACATTCGAATATTACTTATTACCATTATTATTTATCACTTATTATATATTATTATTAAGAATATTGTTATTATTATTAAGCACTAGAGGGATTATTTAAAAAAAATTTTCTGTGCTCCATTTACTGCGCCGCACTCTCATTAACCTCGTTCTATTGTTTGTCTTTTTTTTTACTTTTATTAAATCTTTCTATACAGCTTATTTAACTAAAATAAATATCTATTAATATAATTCAAGCGATTTATTTAATTAATCTATTACATGCAATCATTTAAATAGAACTTGTACTATAAAAAAGCATACTATAGAATTTCAAATTTAATAAAGAATAAAAAACATTTGTTTTTAATATTGTTATAAAATCAGATATTTTTCAGTGCAGTTTGTTTTAAACTATTACAATGTCTTGGATTATGCTTTTAAACCGAAATATTTGCAATTTAATTCCTAACATATTGTGATTTTTTATAATACTTTAAAGTAAAAAATTGGAAATTAATTTTTTTGTAACAAATTAATGATAATGAAATATAAAATATCTTCGACTAAGATAAAAGAATTTTGTACTCATTTGTAGCGGCAAAATCTTAATTTTCGAATAAGATCCAAATCATCTATCTCCGATTTTTTGTGCAAAGATATTGCCGTTCATTTATAGATCGATATAAGATATTATATCGATCTATAAATGAAAATATTTTAAGGACAAAGTTTATAGAAAAGTTCTTAGACAAAAAGTATTTTATTCTGTATAAAATAAATTTTATTTTTTATAATTAGTCAACGATATTTTGCAAATTATTTGATCCGAGATAAATAATCTTTAAAAGCGTCAAAATCTTAGTTTTTCAACAAGATCAATGTTTTCTCCATATGATTTTTTTGAAAAAAGATATTGACAATCTCATCGACCGATGATTTTGATCTGGAGTGTCCTAGAGTATCAATGCGCGCGTGCGTTTGTCATATCATGTTTCAAAGCGCCTACATATGTTTTCATACCTATTTTTTTTAACGCATTAGCACATCTGTCAAAACATAGACAAAAACACACGCGGCGTTCTTTTATGTGGCGTATGTGTGTGCGCGCCGAATTCTTGAAATATTACAACTTATGAAAAATCGACGTATATATAATCACATGCGACAAAAATTGATTTTATGTACAATATAATATATGCTTTTCTAAAACATGTATATGTATATTCAGTAACATATAAAGAACAAAAAAAATGCTAATCTATAAAATCTAGAAAAGAGTTGCTAATTAATTTGATATGCCTCTTTTAAACAATTTTTTAAAATTGTTAGAAAAGAGATACATCAAACTATAATTAATATTTTTCACAATAACGACATTATTTTTAATGACGGAAAAAATATAGTTGGGTGCCCTTTTTGTATTTCTAATGTATCTTTTAAACAATTTTTATTGCAAGAGATATCAATTGTTTATAAATTTTGTTTAAACATCAAGCATTTCAGGATTAAAAATCATAACAATATATACTTTCTAAAATTAAAAATTAACAAAAGGCTCTCAAGGCTCTCAAGGCTCTCAAGGCTCAGCGAACTAATAAATTCAATAAATTATCTAATTATAAGAGCAAATGTCAAGAACGTTGGAATATATTGTTCAAACTTAAAATTACATAAATTTTTCAAATGCTTCGATTGTCAACGGAACCATCTTCAGCGGATAAAAATGACTTACAATCACTTATCTTGTCTTTTTTTGTCAGTTACGCGTAGTTAGATTAATATAAAATAAAATTTGCCGTGATTACTCCATGACAGAAATGCATTCGGAGCGATGACAATTCGAGTGAACAATTCTTGTGCATTTATGATGGCATGGCTTAGAAATTTAAGAATTGTCAGATTGACAGGAAGAATAATTAGATGTTGACAGATTGTTGGACAGTCCGATTCCGAATGCGTTTCTATCATGAAGTAATCACAAGTAACTAACAAAAGAAGACAAGACCATATGTAATTGTAAGTCATTTCTGAAAAGGTTCCGTTGAGAATCAAAGTTCCATTTGGAAGATTTATGTAATTTTAAGTTTGAACAATATATTCCTTTGCACCGACGTGCTTCACTTATTTGCTTACGGATAATTATTGAATACTTTTGAATGTATTAAAATCATATAATTACATACAATATTACAATGAAAAAGATTGAAACGTTTTATTGTAATATTATATGTATTATAATTTTATTTTTTGATGTTTTATAAATTGTTTTATGCGCATAAAACATCCAGCACAAATAAGCCTTCTCATGTTTAATAATAAATTTGTTTGAATATACGGTTTTTTATCTTATATAACGGAAATTAATCGATTTTTGGAGCAAACTTTATTTTCGAAATCAGTTATTAAGCTCCGTGAATAGCTAACGCTAATCGCCCAAGCAAAATACCACTTAGCAAAACGGCATCCATTGTTTTATAATTGCTTGTGTTTGAATCTTCAGCTGAATTGGAACACAAAGCGACAAAGGGGATAGCGAAGCGTCTTCCAGAAGTCTCTAAGTACTATTTCTCCAAGCGATCCTTACGCAGATATTACACTACGTGCCCGGCATTCCGCACGTCTACGATCGCTTAATTGGTCGTTAACTCAACAGTCCCGTGATGATAAATGGGCCAGATTGTTAGAGAGTGAGGAAAGTTTCGTGGCAAGGTTGAAAGCTCTGCAGGATATTTTGATGGAGGAACCGAAATTCACCTAAAGTACACCAGAAGAAACGCTTCGCTCGACAATTTTGTCTGCAACGAAGTTTCAAGCCGCTTATTGTCCTCTCGAGCATTTGAACGCGTCAAGCAATTCGTAGAACACGAACCGCTTTCGGTATTCTTTTCGTCGCATTCTGATGATCACATTTGCGATCGTTTTATGACTCTCGTACTGTGATAAGACCACATTAGCGAGAAAGCTATGTGCAATGCAGGCAAAAGCTCTGATTAAATAAATAGCGTCGGATAACGCGTCAGCCAAGTTGACCGGATGAGGACGCGAAACTCGGTAATACCCGAATTTCCATCCACACACACGGAGTTCTGTAATGCGTCTGGTCGTGTAACCGAGAGGCACTGGTTTCAACTTAAACACGCGCTTGTAGCTTCAGATCAATGGCCGTAAAGCCGAGAGCGTGTTGGAGATTGAGGCAATTTTCGATTCCTCGCTAGAGTAGCACAACGAGAATTGCGATATTGGCGATTCGTAATAGAGAAATCAGATATAATTAAAAATAACTATATTATCTATAAAGTATATATATTATAGTATTACAAAAATTAAACAGTTGTAAAGAATTGTTGTAAACTTTATTTTTCCTTAAAATTTAATTTTCTAATTAGTATACACGGAGAATTTCCGCTTCAATGTAAATTAGAGAGAACTTCGAGATTACAATTCGCAAATCGTGTACAATTGCGACATATTCTATATGTTCCTGTTTTCTACGAGGAAGGTAGGTCGCATTGTTAGGAGTTTCTCCGGCGCTCTTGTGACGCAAGAAACACACACAGTTCCTATTTGCATACTACTTTCGCGGGCTACGTCAAAACGAGAAACGATCTGCCTGTCTCGTGACACAGCGAAAACGTCGGAAATAAGAGGTGGATCGCGCGAATGAAACGACGTCGCTATCCGAGATGGAGGCCAGAAAACGAGGCATGACGTTGCAGTAGAATTTTCTGATTGTTATTTATGGTGAACGGATTCGCGTCTAGTCATGACGATATTTCAGGCAAAGTGGCATCCGGGCGGCTCGGCGCGGCGCGACGTGCGCGTGAAAAGTAGCGGCATTCGTGTCTTCTCTTCACCTCCGCTCCTTTGCATCCTATCGAATTCTATGGTCCGCCTTTCCTTCCCTTTCGGCAAAGGGGATAGTTGCGTCTAACGCTTTCCACCCCCTTGGGGCCGATTATATCGATCGCTTTATGATAGCTGTCTTGTTACAGCGTCTCGAGGGAATAACTTGTGGCCCCGTATAAAATAGTTCCCTTCATTCGCTTCTTCGATCGTCGGATGTAAGTATATCCTCGTCAAGGAGTCTCTTCGCGAGAGCCTCTCCCGGGGCCGATATACAGAATGCCCCCTAAATCGCGAGAACGACGAGAACATATTTTTCTTCCAGCTCTAGCCAGATTTTCGCACCTCGTAACGGACTCGTTCTCATTCAGTTCTTGATTCCGATAGAGCCGGTTTATGTCTGACGCGAATAGATGCTGGCTCATTTGCGGCTCGATGCACGGTTCGATTGCAATGAATAAAGGATATACAATAGTAATACATCAATCAAATTATATATAGCTATAAATAAAAAAAATAAACTTAAGCCTTTCTCTCTCTCTCTCTCTCTCTCTCTCTCTCTCTCTCTTTCTAGTAAAATAAGAAATCTCTTAAATATTTTAATATTGGCAGACAAAAGATCGAATTATTAAATTACGTAAATTTTATTTTTTGCCTTCCTTCCTTTCTTTTAAATTAAGGAAGATTACTTTACTACAAGCATCCAAAAATGTGACTCTTTTTATTCTAAACATCTCTCATCTCTATGAAAAATGGCCAATCTATCTAAGTAAATAATTTTATTATTTCTGTGTCTTCTCGACTTTTGAATACAATAAATTACGTCACTTATTTTTTTTTAAATTTTATAATGATCCTCTCAGTTGTTTTGTAATTTAGAGTTCCTTCCCAGAATTCTTCATAGATTAAATAAATATTGGTGTGGATTTAATCATGCAATTTCTATAGAATCTTTTAGTGAGGGATTCTGTCAGTGATTAGATATTTTTTATCAATATATTGAACAATTTATTTTAAGCACGTTTTGAGTCAATATTTTAAGCCATATTAAATAGTTAAAATATTCAAAACACATATCTTCTGCTTGATGTGCGATAAGCGCATACTAATCAGTCCAGCGCGATTTACTTGATATGCCATTCGCGGATTTATAGCATCAAGACCGATATCAAGAGGTATTAGACAAGTTTCGAAATTGGTTATGAAGTTACTGGTCACCGAGTAGCGGTTGCACCTCCGAGTTCTCTATGGTTATATGAAATATTGTTAGCGCGTCGTTCATCGATCGTGCGAAGCGCTTTATTCGGTTGAGCGAACGGCGCTCTCGGAATTTTCGTTGCGGATGTTTTCCTCGCGCGCGAGAACGAAAAGAGCCGACGTAACGCAAGAATGATTAAGCAATTTCATTTTACTCGGGCAAGCCCTATAGAAACTCTCGTTTCATGTCGATGTACCATTCGCCATGAGTTTTCTTACTTTATGGATACAACTAATATCTCCCAATGGTCTTGTTTCAACTTTGAGCACATAAACGTCTCGCTCGACACAATCGATTGTTGCTCACAAATGCGGAATTATGGATTGTCGATATAATTTAAGCTTTGAACGCATTGTCTGAATAATCTTAATGTATTATTGTTAAATAGTCTTAAAAGATTTACGTAAATCGATTAGAATTTATTATTAAAACAAACTGTATGGAAGTACAGATACTGTTTTCTTTCATCTCTTTTTGTCACATCTATTATAATGATATTGATATCGATTACAGTGCTTGCCTGATGGGACACATTACATCCATCATTCTGCGGAACTTAGCTTGTTGTACAGTCCCTAAGGAGCCCTTAATGCACATCACCATACACGTTTCGTTGTACGTCAAAATGTATATGGCGTATGCGCTATGCCATATACATCGCAGTTAATTAGTTACCCTTTGACCTCTTTTGCGCAAACATATAGGCAGACACCTTAACGATCATTTACATATCCATTTACATATATCCTACTGTTACAGCAATTTCGCGCATCTTGCCGCCTGAATAATTCCATTTTAGACGGATCTATATACAATTCCGCGTACTTGTATAATTACTGTCTTAGGAAGATATCGAAGACTGAACACGAATCCTTCTGCGTATATTCATACACCAATTAGTACAATTACACTCTTTCGTGCAAAATTAATTCTCGCTAATCATCCGGTCGATGAAGCGATTTAACATTCTAAGTTTACTCGCTTAGGATTCTAAATTTATTTCAAAATTGTTTGTCAAACTTTTATTCTCACGCAATTTTTATCAATACAAAATCGCGAACAAATTTATCTCATGAACATGTATATCCCATCAAATACACGTGTTGCATGAGGTCGCAAATCTTCCTTTCGAGAATTTTTATTTTATTCAGTAGAAAGCTTCCATATTATCTATGGTTATTACTTGATATCCACAATAAACGAAATTCAAACTTAACAAATTCTTGTAGACGAATATTCCACTACACACACACCAACCTAAAGCTTCTATCTTGAATGCTTTACACGCCCCAAATTTATGGACGTCGACCTGTAGACATATAGAAAAAAAACCTACTGGAGTTACAAGCACACTTATTCCTTTTATTGTTTACTGAAATAAAAGTACGTGATGTTTCGATATTACAAGCAATATATCGTGATACAATATATTACGAGATGTAAATTTTTATATCGTTTTATTAATCGTGAAAAGATTTCTTAATATTAAATTTCTTCTTTATTTTTTATTTTTAGTCTGTTTAAGTGTGATGCAATAAAAATGAACTTATGGCAATTATTAATTTTTAACGCATATTTTGATCAAATTCTCGATATTCTCGATTAAATCTTGTTCGCTGTAAGAAAACGTAAGCTTCTGCAATTTTTTTCCTCCTCCACATTAAATGTTGAAAACCTGCCGCGAGCAGGCACTGAGGTATTATTATTCTGAATCGATTAAGGGCGACGCATTAATCATACCTGCAGCGAAGCGGATCGTAAAGTGCGTGCCTCACGAATGATATATAACTACTTTTCACTCGTGTCGTAAACGCACGCATCAATAAGAACATAAAATTACCCTCGATTGATACGAAAAAAATTTCTCGATTTAAATATCTGAAGATGTAGTTGAATACTTTTCATTTTCCTCGTGCATTTTCATTTAACACGTTTATTCTTTTCCTCCAGAGGAAAAAAAGTGCGTAAAGTCGCGCGTTTTTTACCGTGAGTAATGTATGATGCCATTAAATAGATATACAACAAGTACTTTGCAGGGTAAATCTGCTGGTTTTTTGGTACGAAAAAAGCCAAGTGAGCGCTGACTCATTCTTTTCTACGTAGTTTAAAATTATTAATCGCTTCAATTTAATCCTTTCATGTCACGTAAGATTTGTAACTTTTTACAAACGCGCGAGAAGTGACATGCAAATTTAATTAAACATATATGCTCGGTCATGTTTTACAGATACAAAATAAAACTATAAACAATTGCTGATGACACGCGGAGACAATGCTTCTATTTTTATATTTTACCGCAAAATTCATTACAAATTTTTCTATATTTGAAGATAAGCTTGGGACAATTTGTTATCGACATTCTATCAAATATTGGTAACAATAGGAATTTTTTAATATACAAAAGATATTTTATGTTATATTTACAAACTACATAATAAAATCACCAAGCAGTAAATTATTAGACAAAGTATTTCAAAATAACTGAAAATAACTGATAATTACATTGGATATAGTCGATCAATTACTGTATTGCGAGGTAAAATTATTATCATGAGCGACTAAGTCAGATAACATTATGATATATAAAAAATTTATGTAATTATATTATATGTTTATCATCGTTGGCACATTAAATTTATTTCAGACAAGAAAAAATTATAAATTGCATTATATAATTTAATCATGATTTTAACGTATTTTGAAATCATTGAAATTTTATTATACAGGGTTTCCTATCACAGACGATAAATATTTTAAAGACAGATTCTTTGTAACATTTTAAGACGACGATTTTATAATACAAAAATGTCGAGGCTATGATAGTTTTCATGTAAGAAGAGTTTAAAATTAGGAATGACGGGACTAAAAATTTTGCGAGCTCAGGGGTGATAAGATGATCAGTGTGAAGGTGCTTCTTCGAATCTCACGTCTTTGACAATAACAAAATTCAAAGAAGCTTTCACATTGACCATCTTGCCATCCCTCAGCGCGCGAAATTCTTGCCCCCGTCATTCGTAATTTTTAAACTTTCCAATTGAAAATTATTATAGTCTCGACATTTTCGTATTAGACTTTTTATTTCAAAATATTACAAAAATTCTGCCTTTAAAAATATTTATTGTTAGTGATGGGACATTCCTTATGATAAATTATTTATTCAAATTTAACCATTTTATATTTTAGTTTAGATATTAATAAATCAGAAAAAAATATCATATACAATTATTTGAGATGTTCAATCTTATACTTTATTTTTGTAGATTAATAAATAAGAGAAAAATTACATAAAATTTTTTAAAATATTGTCCCACTAACTATGATTTTTCGAATAAATTCTAAGAGAAAATTCTGTATACAAAATAATAAACACTGACAGCGGAATGGCGCGACGTCGTGAAACGAAGAAAAGCGACAAAGCGTGGTGGATTTTCAGGATCATTGCATGAGTACGGTATTATATTTCCGACTTCCTGATATCCAAGTAACATCTGAAAAGAAATCGCTGCGTTCCAACGAACGAGAATCAGGCAAAGTGGAAATGAAGAGGCCGTTATAGATCATGTTTAAACAGGACTTAGTATTCAAGGTATCAACATTTTTTCCCGTCATCCCTCAGGATAATGTTTTTCTTAGGAAGCTCCGGGATAATACCTTCTTCCTAGAAATTCCCAAGACAGCGGCCATTCATCTTATCCGTCGAGGTCGCCAGTTCTTTCTCGTCGATTCTTACTTCTAGACAGGCAATCGGAAAATAATCCTTCTGAGGGATACAAAAGACACGACATGTGCAATAAATTTGTACCCTAGATTCAGTACTGAAATTAATGTGGCAATATTAATCGCGCGTAGAATATCACGTATTTCGATTTTCTCTTTTAATGCATATCGTAAAATAATTAATAGTCACGAATTGTGTCATTTGTATCTATACATAAAAGTTAAACGCTTGACGATTAAGGACGATTATTCTGTTTTCAGTATCATTTTTATATTCTTTATAAGAATTTTTTATTCCTTTTTAGTCTTTTTTTAAATGTAAAGCTGTAAATTTGGAATTTGACATTTTTTTTTTATATTTAAATTTGATATTTATATATATATTTTTAAACATTATAAAATATTTTTTTGACAATTATTTGCAAATTTTTTATAGACATGTTAAAAAAGGAACCAGCTTACTGCCCACAATACCACTCGTGCAGTTTTAATTCGATTAAGATCGAAAAAATTTTTTATATAAGAGGTGTTTACAATATTTTTCTCTTTTATCCAACCTACAATCAAATAAAAATTCGAACTTCAATTCTTTTTGATAAAAAAGAAGTTCAAAAAATTACAAAAAAGTACAAAATTTGTAGAAATCATTTAAATATCAAGGAATAAATGTATTAAATTTTAAACTTATAGCTTTTATACTTTTCTAAAAAAAAATTCGTAAAGAAGGATATTAAAAGCGAGAAATATCTCTTTAACTTCTAAAAGTTTAAAAATCTAAATTTTAAAGATCTAAACATTCGCATTTTTTCTACAACATGCGATAATTAATTCGAAATTTTTATTCATGATCCGATAAACGTAAAAATGTATTATTCTGTCTATGAGAGGTGTTATTGCGACCGAAAAATCACACTAAATATCCACCGACGTGCAAAATCGGTGTTGTAACTTTTAATCGTTGACTTCAAGCGACGCTGATTGGCTCGACAGTATTGTTGTCAATCGTAACGCATGTAACACGGAGATTTTTGTAACCTCGTTGGATCGGTTAGAGTCAGCGATTTTTGAAGCACACTCTTTGCCCGCTAAATTGCCATTCCAATAAATTTGGGAGACAAATATCAAGTTTGTATATTTTTCGAGCTGTCGCGCTGAAAAGGCGGTCATCGCTGTTAATTCATCCAAAAATTGATTACGATCAACGCGATTACAGTTAATCGACATTAAATTATTGGCATTCATGCAACTGCATGTAACGGCATTTGCTTATTACATCAATACATTAATTTCCATTTTAATTTATTATTTATCTAGCTTCGATATATCGGTATATTAATCTCGAATATTAACGAGAAATATACTACTGCATGGGCGTTGGCCACATCTTCGACGTGTGCACCCTATCAAGCCGATAACGTCCACCCTTTCCGCGTGGAAATTACAGGATGCATACTCCAGGAAATCGAATGACCTCGCTCTGCAACTCAGCTTTGAGTGAACATCGAGGCGAAGCGAGGAAATTACGGGCGCGTTCACGGGTCACGGTGTGAACTTAAGGGTAATACCATCTTATACCGCTGCTTCGGATCGTTCTTTTTTACTAGATGTGATGCAGGCATAAAAAGGAACAGGTTTTACCCATGATCGGGAGCACGAAAAAACGCTCCTCGTAACGGGATTTTAATTCAGGAAAGCAGGACAGCGGATTGATTTCAATCTGATTGTACTAGCGAGCAGGATTAGCAAATCCTACATTAGCGATATTTGATAGTTCTCTCTGAACGTGATATAAATACGACTCATGAATCATTGATATAGAAAATTGTAAGTTAACTTCGATTAGTATCAATTTATCCACGTCAACGCAATCGACTCTCAGTTATTTCCTTTCTTAATTTCAACAACTGTACGGAAAAAAATCTGGCGAATAAAATTAAAACTCTACGAATGTCAGAAGTTCTTTTGTTCTTGCGAAACAACAGTTCCGATAAAGTTAGCTGTGAGAACCGTGCGGTTGCGAGGAAAATCGCGTGCAATCTAGTGTACAGTGCCCATATGTCGTGCAATATGTTCGCCAGAATGTCTCGATGTGTGCGAGAAAACTAAGAAATACGGTGTATCTCTGACCAGCAAGGAAACACGAGAATTGTTGGTTTAGAAAGGCAGAGAGAGAGAGAGAGAGAGAGAGAGAGAGAGAGAGAGAGGGGGGGGGGGCAATAGATTTAACATCTAATTCGATTTTCCAAAAAAAAGATTTCATGACCTCTCTTTTTGAGTTCTCCTAATTCACATACGACACTTCATTCTAAATTCTGAATATTGTGTTAATGCTGATGTCGCTATGGGCGACTCGCAAATCTCACAGTTCGAAACATCCAGTTCCGCAGCAAGAATAGAGCCCGAAATATTGTTCGCCGCATCATGACTCAGTGAGACTTGCTCAAGTCAACCACAGCTATGACTGGTGTCGATATGCTGTGGTGTGTGTATATGTATATATATAATAGAATCTTATTCTCTTGTTTATTTTACGTTATAGAATCAAGATTACTAGTGTACATTTACAAGTGTGTATTTATACTGATTATACGCGCGCATTATCTGACTAGTATATGTCCAACTTGAGCATAATTAGCGAGTATTTCTTGCTAATTATGCTACACATTTACGTTGTATTAAATGAAACGTCAGTAGAATTTTAATTAATATGACATAATATTGGATCTTTAGTAACTACAATGTAAATGAATTTCTTATCGTATTCTATAGTTTTATTTAATTAAACCCCCCCTCCCCCCCCTCACACACACACACACACACACACACACACACATACACACACACACACACACACACACATACGCGTGCGAAAAGAATTTGCTGAAATTTTTAAAAATTTAACTAGATACAGATTTGAAAATAATTTTGTTGGACTATCAAAATAATTTTATAGGAATCTCAAGTATATGATAAATTGCAAAAAATTTTGACATTCTTGTCACAAGTTTGAATGTCCTTTAAGGAAAGTTCAAACAAAGCAAACGTTCTAGGTAAAGTGAATATTTTTTATTTTCGCTTATCTGAGATAGTGCTATGAGTTTGTAACTGTTGAAGGAATGACCGACTGGCGATGCTATGAAAGTGCGAAACAACATATGATTGCGCTCGTTTGTATTTAATAGAGAAATAAAAGAAATTGTATTTTCTTGCGAGATACTTTTCATTAAGGTACGTAGTTTAATTATTAATAGTAACTGTTTCTTAATCAGTATGAATGATTTTTTATAAAAATTCTCTAATTTTAAATGTGTATTCAAGGTTAAAATTTGTCACTTGTTGCTTAAACTTATTTTAGCTTTTCCAAATTTGCGCCAAGCAAGCTCTTTGGGCAAAGCAAATGGAGGCAAAGCGAATGGCTGATCCTCTTTACCCAGTAATTATACTGAAAATATCGGAAAGACGGAGGGACAAATTAATTGTTTACATCTCACTTTTGTTTTTTTCCACAATGCAGTATAATGTACGTTCTGAAGAATACATCGATTCACCGTTCGAAAATTAGATCCAGTACAGTAAGTGCACCAAATGGGCTCATAAAGATTGCACTATATACAAAGAATTTGGTAGCTACTTTTGTGACCACTACCGACATTAATTTTGATTTTTTAGATTCCATATTGCTCGAGTGACCCATTCATTTTGCTCAGGGGGGTCGGATGATTTTTCTTTTTTTTAGGTTTTGACTAAAAAGACATTTAAATGTTCAAGTTTTTTAAATTTTATTTTGTTTTATTTCAAGGTTGATTCCATTAATAAAATTATGGGAATGAAAAAGATTTCTGATTTCAATTTTAATTGTCATTTTTCTTCCAAAATCTTAACACATCCGCTTTATCTGGACTTCCGCTATAATTATATTTCATTTATTTTGATAAATCACCATTGTATAAGAAAATTCTTTGTTTTTCTTGCTTTCTTGAACAAAGAGAAATCTATTTTTTTAAGTTATGCAGTGACAGAAATTGAGTTTCAATATTGAAAAACATCTTAAAACGTTAAAAAAGGAATGAAAATAAACCATTTACCTTATAATTTAATTTATCATCCATTTAAGAGATCGGTCAGGTATTAATAATGACACACACCTCTCTCTCTTTTTCTTTTCAATATGTTGTTACAAACATTGCCAAATCATGAATAAACGTCTTTCGAATTTTCTATCTTTAATTAATATTCATAATCATTGCTGTAGTTATTAGAGTGTTCAAAATTTTAATTATTCAGCTAAAATGCGTTTGCAGTAATGCACAGACACACGATCGCTGGGAAATCCTAAGAAGTCACGAGTCATGGCCGAGATCGCTTACGCGAGCCTCAACACTAGTAAATCTCACTGCTCTCGCACGGCACGAAACAACAGTTTCCAGAATCCTGGCTGACGACGGTGAGCCCGGGGGTGCGAAATTTCGGTCACCGCGACGTGACGCGCATAAAAAGGATCGCCGCGACACCGTCATCCTAGCACCCGGAATGGTTCGAGAGAGTGAGCGAAGAACAATGAGTGGCAACTGGGCTCACCGGGTCTGGCTGCACAGCGAATATTTGTTTCACTGCGGTTTGCTGAAATGCGAACGACGTGGGAAAACACCGCGTAAATTACAAAGTCAACGAGCGCGAGATTTGTCTTTCTCGTCTCTTTTCTTTGAGGAATGGTTACTGAAAATCGTCTAGCCAGGCTATGCCAATATAATAAATAAAGCATATACTTGTTTATTTATATAAACCGATCGAAATACAATTAGAAACATATTTTATATTTTTACAATAACATATAGAAGATAAATAACTACTATACATGGGCAGTAAAAAACATAAAATTAAATTTTAAATTATTAAAGTATTATAATTAATTAAACTATTATATTTTCCATTAAAAATAAAAACTTAAGTATTAAGTAATATCTTGATATGATAAATAAATCTTCCGTATCAATAAAAAATTAAAAATCGCATTTAAACAACATTATTCATGTTACATTGAAAGCTATCTATGAAATATAAGCATTAAAGAATTTACTTTAAACTTGTGCGTGGGTTAAAATAATGCTGTGATATTTCCAGAAGCAATAAAAATAAATAAATGCTTGTACTGAAAAAAAATTGTATCGAGTTTGCTGCTTGTTACGGCATATTTGATAACAATTACAACTTTCAGCGACTGTTACCAGAATATAGTACTTAATTTAAAAAATAAGCCCCTATTTCATATTAGTAGCCCTATTTTCACATTACCTGTTTTTACCCTATACGTACATAATTTACGCAAAATTAGGAATTGAGATAGAAAATTAATAAGACATGTTTGAAGAATTAACGGATTCATTCTCTTGATAGCTGGCTTTTCACACCAAAAACTTTAATAAAATTTCAGATTTCGTGCTACATTATTATTATGATGTCTTTAAATGAAATTGAATTGGCTGTAATAATGCATGATAAGACATTTACGAAAACTCCACACTCTGATGAAGTAAGTCGAGCGCGAGTATTATCGATCGCGTTCATGTTGAATTCAAACTCACGGGGACATAGAATATATGCGTAGGGTATTGAACAAACCGAGCTTCGCGAATAATTTGAGCAAATTCCAGCAATTTCATCTTCTCGAGACACTTGAATGAGTTTAATTAAGTTAAATTTGACATCACTTACGTCTTACTGCTATTTAGAAACTTCTCTCGTTCTAATATACCTACCGTTAACACTTCTCCGTGCAAACTCAATTCATCTCGTGCGCGTTCGATTCACAAGAATGTCAATTTTAAAACAAATATTTTATGAACAAGTTATTAGAGCCCGCGAGTTTCACCAAGTCGCGATAAAACATCCGTCTACACGCAAATATTTGAGTTTCGCGCAATAAATATCTGTTATTGTATATTTGTGTCGTATATCGTATTTAACGTGATCGTTTTCACATTTGAACTATCGTGTAGCGAGTATATATTGCTGTTATACTACCGTCCAGCTCTGCGTTAAAATGTCGATATTTGAAATAAAACCATGTTGGCCTATTTATCGGTTGGCAGTCGATAGACCGATGCGATTCGAAACGGAAAAAGCATATGGGATGCCTTTTTAACGCAACGCGTGAAGCGAAGGAGCACACGACCGAGAGAGAACTGGTTCATCATGCAACATCATATTCAAAAATACGACACCAAATCGAAATTCTAACACATGTTCATTCTCGCGAAATATTTCCGAGCTCTCGCCTAGCAACGAACTGAACTTTTTGATTTAACATCGCCTCGCGCAGTTACTGATGAGCTGGCGAGGATCCAGTCGCTTGAATGCTTTCTGGAGTATCTTGTCCAGAGGCTATTGTGCTAGCCTCTGGAAGCAATCTCAATAGTTTTATGTCATTTTTCTCGGTAACTTGCGGCATTCTCGAGAGATCGTCCGAATTTTGCCGAGATTAGTTGCGCGTTACTAAACAAACGTAGTATTGTTTCAGCTAAAGACCTTAATCTTCTTTGAAAGAAATAATGTTATTTTGTATAACGAAAAGAAAAGCGAGAAGAAGTACGTCAAATATCCATGATTACGAAAACAAAAACAGCACATAGCTTTGTGTTCTTAGTTTTTAGTCGGTGGAATCAGACGCGCTCAACTTAACACACACGAGAGGAAGTCCTGTATCGATTCCAGACTGTGTCTCGATGGAAGGTTCTTTAATTGAAGGATTATTTACTTACTCGTACTCGGCAGTTTTATCTCGAATTTTGGAATTCTTGAGATATAGTGATAGAAATTCTGTGCAAAAAATTTATAACTTTTTTCAAGAAAGGGGGAGATACATATTGTCTAGCATTGTAAAAATACTACATTGAGATATTAATTAGTGATTAGTATAATTAACTTATTATGTAACGACAAACTATAAAATATTTAAAGTACGAAAAATAATATTTTATTTACTACTGATATCTAATTAATGACAAAATCGATTACAACTTAACTAAAAAAATATACCTATATTAAATATACCTATATTAAAATATTACTTTTTGTATTTTTATATATTATAATTACAATATATAAAAATATGTGTATATTATAAAGTCTTTTAATTTATCTCAATTAAATAGTCCATACAAGAGCATTAAAATAATCCATTGATTCAGAGTATCCATTGTTGGGAGTTCATTTTCCGTTTCCGCTTGAGGCTGCCGAAAAGTTTCAAGCTCGAAATCCCTTCGCGCAAGAAGCGAATCGTAATGTTACAGTTTTTTGCCGTCTCGCCACATTTACGTTTAAAAGGTCCGAGCGTTTCCAATTTCCATGCGGCTGCTTTTTGTCCGCCTGACCCACCCGTCTATAACGCCATCGGCCGTGTATCCCAGGCGATCTAACTTTAAGCGATCCATCCGAAGCGATCGGTCTGGTACGTACGCGGATTCCGATTGTAGAACGGCGGATGATAAACGACGTCGTAATGTCCCCGGCAGGCTAGGTCGCAGTCACTGTTCTCTCGACGTTTCGCTACGTTCTTTAATTTAATCCGACGTCAACGCTATTATTACGCTTACAATATATCGTATCTTATTATCAAGAGCCACACTGTGTTGGCGGGCGGACAAATTTCCGTGGTAGTTTCTGACAAAACTAAAATATATGAGGTCACTCCAGTGTAACGCGCGTCACTTCTTTCTTGATAAAATGCTGAAAAATACTTTCTCTTCCCATTATCAAAGAGATGTCCCAACAATTTTTGAATAGTATAGTTCATCATTGATAATATTTGGAAAATGTTTTTGTAAATAATAATTGTATATTAGTCCAATTAAGATTCTTTCATAATTAATTCATAAAAATTCATAAAAATAGCTCTAAAAAACTTATTAATAATAGATATTTGCTTAACGATAGATTGTAAAGTCCTGTAAAATAACAATAAAAAGATAATTCATATTTATTTATTTGAAAACATTATCAAAAATGCAAAATTATCTGTGATATCGATTATAAAAATTCAATGACGCTATAATAATAATTATAAGAAATATAGACAATTAATACGTATCTGTGCATAGAAAGTATGATTTTGTTAAAGTATCTAAAATTTAGATAGATGCAGATCTGAAAATAATTTTGTTGACCACCAAAATAATTATGTAAGATACTTAAACTGGTTGTTAGAATGTCAAACTTTTGCAACATTGTTCAGCTTGAAATTGCTATGTACCTAATTATCTTAATAATCTTGACAAATTTATTTTCAGATCTTTAATTAGAGCTGAATTTTTAGATGTTTCAGCAAAATTGTTCTTTCTAAATGATTAATAAGCATGTGTTTATAATTAAAAAGCAGATCAAAACGATATTTTTCATAGGAAACAAAATAGTTCAGGAAAGTATACTTTAGTAAACGCATCTATCGGAAAGAATATCTTTTATATGCGATATGTGAATATGTAGGAATTTGCTGATACAGCGAATTTGCATTCTCAGTTCTTGCAGTTTTGTATGAGGCAATGTTTGTTGATGCCCGTTATTTCTAGATGCTGGTTTGCGAAGTGATATCTTGGATTGGTTGCAATTTTAGTAAGTTCCGTGAGCATAAAATGTATACAATGTCCTTAAAGTACAACGTATTGTCGTAAAGTAACACGCGAAGCTCATTGTCTAAATGGCCGATAAACGTCGACGTCGTAATAATTTATATCGCAAAAAACTTGTGTGCCCAGTTGTCAATTGATAGAACAATTAGGAAGACGTGTAGTTGAATGGGTTCCCGTATTTTTAATAGGCTATTAAATAACGAACTCATTCTTGAGATATCTAATTAACGGAACTTCGTTGTTGTTTATGGAGGTTTTCTTGCTGGAGGAAACTAAGCAACGCTTCTTTATTTCGCCGCCGCCACTTCCGTCTCGAAGATAAGAACGCCGCGAAATAACGGCCCTTTATTATATACGGTAATAGGCGAAGTTCAAGCTCGGAACTTAACCGCGGCGTACATTTTCCCGGGGATAAGATGTTTTCTTTTGCTCTCAACCTTCGTCCAGGAATGGATAATAACTTTCCAGGATTTCAATTTTGAAAGATTTTTTTTGTACATGTAATCGAGAAATTGTATCATGAAATTGTAATCTAAAAATAAAAGAGGTAATTATATTCACATTCAAATATATTACCTGAAAAAATTATCAAAAATGCAAAATTATTCCGACGACTAAAGGATTTAAATTTCAGATTTTATTAAATTATATTTTTTTATTAAATTTTATTTTTTCACCGATTTGTTTCTGCGCAACATCGCCATTTCAATTCTCTGCCAAACAGATTATTTCTATGATGCGCATGTTATTTTACTTAAAATTCGACGAACGCATTTACGATTATAATTACTAGCTGAACACGGACACGGATACAAGTCCGGTTTAAGGTAGAATTTGCGTAGATTATCGTTTCCCGCGTCGAATCACAGAATCAAATCGAAAAAAGATCTAGGACAGTAGCCCTGATCCATTCAAAGAAGTAAGTTCTCTGCACACTGATAGAATAACTAAAGAACGCAATATGTATAAGGATAACAAATGCAAATGGATATTGCGTATCCTATGTGAATAGGATTCTATAATAATAGGTAAATTCGATCTTTCTAATATTTTCTTATGGCAGAAATCTGAAATATTTTCTTATTGAATTTTTACATTAAAAAAACAGTTCTGCTAAACTATTTAAAAATTTAGCTAAATATAGATCTGAAAACTATTTTGTTAAACTATTAAAATAATTATGTAAAACGCCAATATATTTGAGCGTCTTACATACCATAATTATTTTGATGTAACAAAATTATTTTTGGATCAATAAAGTTATTTCAGATTTGTATCCAGCTAAATTTTTGGACATTTCAGCAAAATCATACTTTTTGTAGTTATAAGAAAAACTTGTTTCAAAAAATTCTTCTAATACGAAGGTCTTAATATGTTCTTTATTGTATTATATATCACTTGTGTGCTACAGTTGGTAGCGACACATATTGAAATGCATTAGTATAGTTATAATTCTTACTAGAAATACGCGCAAACTGTTATAAATTCTTTTATCATCGCCACAAATTATTTTCTCATTCTTATTCGCGCGGTGTTGCAGAGGACTGATGTATCCTAGGACACGTAGCAAACCCTATTTCACTCTGTCTTTCTGTCCTGCGACTGTTCTCTCCACTCTCGTCCTCGTCCAGTTTTGTGCAGTTTCATATGGATTCCGCAAGGTAAACGTGGAATAAAATTTCAAGGAAAACTGCCTTGAAAAGCGTCGGTGTGTCTCACCGCGCGACACGTTCTTTAAATAGAATCAACATGGATAGACGACACCGCGCTCTCACCACCGAGCATGAGCTCGGCCAGCTTTGCGGTTTTACGGACAGCAGGCGGTATCGGTTACGCGCGGCACGAGTTCCTACATTCTAAACGATGGATCGATCAATCGATCGTAAGTCTATTATAAATTGCCGACGTACCACTTGTACAGCGATGCAACTAGGTAGCCGCTTATTCGAGACATAATGATCGTGTAGTATGTGCATTTGTGTATTACGAATCGTTGATTTTTATGGTTAGGTAAAGCTATATGGTTAGGTAAAGATTTAATAGTTCTTATATCAGGGCTGCTCTCCGTCAATCATCCGAGTTGAAAAGACGATGACACATAGTTCTTATCAAACTGCAGAGAATATCCATAGAAATAGTTATTATGGACCTTGAGCTGATAAAGCTATAACGTGGCGCTAATTATTATTAATGAATGCCTCAGAGATTGAGGAAATGAATGAGATCACGTTAGTAAAGGTGATAAGCAATATAGCGCCGTTATACAGTTTCTAAGCAGAACATGCATGCGATCGTAAGCAATAACAAGTTTAAAAGTATTATAATATTAAACAAGATTAATCGAATACTCAGCTGGCCTCATTTGCTACAGAAACTAACATTTGATCCGTATAAATTGTAGCGATCAGAAAAATGGGATCGCCAACAAATCCATTGAAAAATTATGTGATATGTATCTGGTGTATTTAATTTTATTGATATAATAATATAATAATGCCATTTTGCATATATAGAACACGCAACATGGATGTTTTTCAACTTTTTAAAAATCTTTTCTTTCTCTCTCTTATACCTATACATAAAGGGAAAGCATGATTTTGCTAAAATATCTAAAAATTTAGCTAGATGTAGATCTAAAAATAATTTTATTGAATCATCAAAATAAGTATGTAGGAAACGCTTAATTTGATTGTCAGAATGTCAAAACTTTTTGCAGCATTACTCATTATGCTTGAGATCCTACATAATTATTTTGATGGTTCAATTTTCAGATCTATATCTAGCTAAATTTTTAGATGCTTCAACAAAATCATTGTTTCCGTATACAAATTTATAAATCGATAATTTATATTGATAAAGATTATATTTTTTGTAGCATTCTTATTTCAAAATCAAATTTGCATTTTACAAAGATGAAATCGAGACTCTTACCGTTTACTTCTATCTTTCTACAATCAGAGAAAATTGGCAAAAGTACGGACCGTCTTAATAGAGCAGCAGCCGCGCATTTCACACTACGATTATACAGCGTTAATTAGCCGGCAAAGCCACAGTTTAACCTACAGTTATCTCAACGATTTCCGGCCCGTTTCGTCGGTGTACGGACCATGAGCCTAATTATCTGACGAAAGACGCCTTCCATCAAAGTGGTCTCCAGAGTCTTTGCGTCTCGATGGAAAGCGTGGCCTCGCAAGTTTGTTAGCTACCCTGTTACGACGAACTATCTTGCGCGAACTTCTTCAAAAGGCCTTACGGTGGTATCACGAACGCCCGCGCCGCGGAATTACCTTGTGGATCTCTAACGCGTTCTTCGCCCCGGCGTCACCTAAGACGATACGTGTCGGTGCCTTGAATTTAAATTGAACGCGTCACGTACACGCTGCTATTCGTGCACATCTACTCGTGCGGACTGTGTGCATCACGTGCACGGACTCGATATATGTGCATCCTTGTACCAGACCCATCGTCGTCGTCATCGTCATCATCGTCGTCGTCTGGAACGAAGGGTGCAACTCGCGTTTGCTGGTGTATTTCAGCTTTTTTCTTGTTTTCTCTGTTTTTTTTACATAGCTCGCTATGCCATTTTGTTCGTTGCGGAGCTCGATCGATGATGGCTTTCGCCCGCGGCTTTTCCCCGTTCCTCGCGTTTTGGTCCACGCGTCTCGTCACAATGGATGGAGACTACGGATTACGTTTGCGCGACGTTCGACGGAAGCGGGTGTATCAGCTTGTGCGCGACGCTGATAAGAAAAATGAATGATCTAGTATCGGGGTCGCAGGCATGTATGGCAACTCTCGTGAAACGATTCACGAGATTTCGTTTCACTGCCAACGGTCTGAAACGGATCGAGTCACTTATAAACTTTTGGCGATTTAAATGCTTAATGGGACATGCAAACATTATGATGGATGCGCACCTATTACATAAAGGAAATGGTGCAGCTTTTGTTTTCACAACGCGATGACAGAAGAATATAACAATGTTACAACGCATAAAATACGTTGAAAAATTATCGAGAAAAGCTGTTATTATGGGAAACATAAAACTGTCACATTAAATATTACGCAAAGGCAAAGAGAATATTAATACTTTTTATCAAATCTTTTAGTTCGTTGTACTTTATTTACAGTCAACTTCTAGTCGACAAGTAAATACTAAGGATACGCGGTGAAACATATTTCCTACCTCTATTTGTGTGTAATTTTTCTTTCTTTCAAAAACTCTGGATGTCGTCTTATAAAACTTATTCTCATCTAACTGGAAAGCATCTTTAGAAGTGATATCGTATTTACTTCATTTAAATAACATTTTTTCTTTAGACGAATCGTCCTCGGTTGATTCTTGTTATGCGTCATTTTGTGTGTACAACGCTTTAGAGATATAGTACCTCAGTATAGTACCCAGTAAATACATTTAGGCTCAATTTATCTGATTAACTTGGGATCTCTACCTGAGTCTCTATTTCACCCAATGAGCTTTATCTATGACATCATCATATAGGTGGAGCCCATTGGATCATCAGGTTAAGCCTAATCACAAATTAATCAAATAATGTAAAACTGGGCTTTAGCGACATAAGAAAGGATCAGAAAAGAGACCACCAAAATCTAAAAGTTAAATAAAGACAATTACTTATCATTTATAAGAAGTTTTTATTTAGAAAATAGTTATTAAACATATATTAAATATAACAATTCAAATCATATGTAATAATTAACATTCATATATTAATATAAACTTAAATAATAATTTTAAACAAAAAACAAACTTCGCCATTCGGAATTATTTTTGTTCAAAGTTATAGATTATATTAAATAAAATATAAATCATAATTATTGTAGTTTAAAAAGTCAATAATCTTTTGAATAAAAATTTTCATAATTAATAAATATTGTCGTCTTTGACTTCTTCCTTTTAGGTATTCGCAATTTCCCTACTCTCCCCTACATTAAAAATATATATATCAAAAACTTGTAATGATATGTTAATTAAATAGCTTCTATAGTTAAATGTTATAATGTAATACTTTAAACATATCGGATTATTACTAGATATGAGAAATAAATGATTATTATTCTAATATAGATAAATAGATAGATAAAAGTGTTTATTATTATTCTGGCTAGCCCTTTGAGAATACAAAAACAAAAAAAAATGTAAGAACAAAAAAATTATAAATGCTAAAAATAATACAGCAAAAATAATAGAAATATAAATAAAATGTAAAATGAAATATACAGGATGGGCTATCTAGCGTTTGAAATTTCAACTACCGGTTATTTTGAGTTTGAAAGGCGTAATAACATTTATGACGTATCAGAAATTTAGTTTTTTGTTTGACATTTACAAAATGGGTCGCTATACGCTTGAACAAAATATTGAAAACTTACTTCCAAAGTGGTGAGTCTTCAACCCAAACTAAGAAATTTACGTGGAAAATTTGGTAGAAAAGAAATGCCTTCAACGCAGTTTGTGGATCAATTTATGAAGCGAATTCAGCAAACTGGATCCTTATTGGATAAAGCAAACTCGTTCACGTGCTCGTCCAGTAAGGTCAACTGAAAACATTGCTGCTGTTGCTCAGAATGTGCTTGAACAACCATCAACATCAACTCGCCATCGTTCTCAAAACTTGAACATTTCACGCACTTCTTTGAGAAGAATTTTGAATAAAGATCTTTTTTATTGGAAAGCTATGAAGCCTTTCCAATAAAAGCCATAAACTTTGAAAAATATTCATGCGTTTTTTTTTAGAGCCAAATTAAATTCCAAATTTTAAATGGCCCTGTATAAAGATCGAAAAGTATAATATGTTATAATAGTATCGCGTTTATTTCATGTTCGCGCAACTTCTTACTCTGCCCTAATTAATATATTAATATAAAACGATTCAGTTCAATCGTCATAGAACGAAACATTCCTATAATATTATGTTGTAAAATAGATCTCTTACAAATGCCCAAATTCCTTAGATAGAGAAATTTGCGGTCGAGTGTGCGGTTTTCATACGTGTTCTATATCTAATCTCGGTTTACCTACTGGCACGTGTACAGACATACCAACGAGATACTTCATTCTAGACAAAAATTCTTGGATCTCCTTGGATTCGATGTGCATGTCACTCCATTTCGAACATTTTTGTTTTTGAAAGAGTAGAAAGAATCTCGAATACATTCTTTCAAGTAGAAAGACGTAGGGCATTTTGTACGTCCCTAGAGCGCGTAAAATTTATGTAAGATTAACTGAAAGCACATTGCACTACGATCTGTAGACATTCTGAGATATTCCATTAACATTCCCCAGAGCGACCAAGATCATCCTTAAATGTCCCAGATGGCCCGATGTGATAGCTACGAATACAACTGACACATGACGGTATGAGAGATTCGCACTACATTCACGTGCAAGATCCACTCCCACATTTTACAGCAGTTAAGGATTTGAGCCCAAAAAGGGGAAATGATGATTACTTTAACTTCAATACTGAAAAAGATTTGGTAATAGCTACCAATGTAGAGTGGAGTAATTTTAATCAAATGTTTAATTAATATAATTAACATAATTTCAATTAATATAATTAAAGTAAGTTCAAATTTACGATTTTTCAGCACATCTTTCTAATATGATACCGAATTGAGCATCAAATTACTAAAAATTTGTTAATTCAATTTAATTTGTGATATTATTACAGTAGTTTAATTGCGTTTATAAGTCCGGAAATCAATTCGGCGCGCAGTTCGAATGACTACAATAAATGTGATATATATACATGTAAGATACAGTGGAATAACGAGAAAATTCGAGTAAGCGTTTCAGTAAGAATTTCAAAAAAAACTTGAGACGCCAATATTTTATATTTGAGGTTAGTAGCAAAGAAGATACTGTAGTGTACATATTCATGTAGATTCGAAAAGATAACCTAAAAATGTTTCCTACATGCATTAACAATTATCACGACTAGTAATGCATTTTATTGAACTGTTGTAGTATAATATATTATGATGTTTTTATTGCGCCGTATACACAAGGAAATTGGAATACTTTTATGGGGCAATTTTGATAACACATTCAGTTCCCTAATATTTGTATCTCAGTTGTTTTAAGACACATTTTATTATTTTAGATGATGAGACATTATAAATAAAAAGGATGCTCGACTGAATTGAAGCAAAGAGAGCATGGGACAACCCGCTATAGCTGTTATTGATGGTGTAATGTCCATTTTAGGAGATAGCTACTCGTATTTAATATTCCCTACAAGAATTTGTACAGACAAGTTCTATAAATAAAAACAAATATGTAATGAAGTATCTAGCACTTCTATTGGGCATTTCTATCGTGCGCCTATGTTTAGTAGTGTAGTAGAAGAAACTTTAGCAAAAAGAGTTAAATATCTCGAAGCCAAAGGTTTTGATGCGACTCCAAAGGAATTGTGTATCGCAGCATATTCATACACAATTAAATGTAGTATCGAAATACTTTCTATATAGTTTCAAAATAAATTAACTGGTAATGATTATTGGTAATGATTATCTAGCTTTTTATAAGAAGAACAACTTAAGAAAACCTAAAGCTGCTGGGATTAATGGAAGAAGCAATGAATGAGTATTTTTAAATATTGGGCTAAATTATGGATGAGTTTAAGTATTTTAATACAAAATTTGATTTTTGTTGAATTTTAATGTTCAATGTTATTTAAATTACCCTTTAAGATATCCAAATTGTCCCTTAAAATTGAGCTTCATTAAAATTATAGAGAGAAATCGGATAATGGCATTACGTCTTAAGATTTGAAGATTAATTTTTTATACTTTGGATAAGTGAATTTCCTATTATATATTCAAAGTTATATATCATTATATTGAATATATGTTATATATTCAAACAATAAAATTATTATTTTTTGAGAAATTGTTTAAAATGTTTTAAATTATTCAAATTATCCCGCTGTATTCTATATATATATAATTCACATTAAATGTCACATTGTATAAAGTATTAAAGATCCAGTTTCAACCGTTGTAGACTTTGATATTTTTACTTGTTGTTTATTCACATTATAGTCTTAATAAATCATTAATTATTAATATAAGTTTAATTATATAATATAATTTTACTTTTCTAGATATTTTCTAAGTGTCAAACATAATAACCAACCATTTGTTAATAATTGTTAAAAATATTTAGAAAAAAATATTTTTAATAATTTTAACTGACTGATCATTGACTGAAATTACTAGATTCTTTTTTCAGTGATTGTGGCTCGATTTATAAAATAAAAATTGTTTTATATAACTTTTATTTAAAAAAAGTGGCTTTAAAATAAATACATTCTATGCAAGCCAAATGAAAAAAATATTTAAAATAACATAGTAGAATTAATAATAATAAACCCTTTGCAATGGATATAATTAAGTAGTACAGCGAAAAATTTGTAACTCCCTCATAAGAACTTCGTTAAATATGTCAAAATAGAATTTGGAAAAGTTAAGCCGTTTCTGAAAAATCTTATAGACAAATGGACGAACGGATAGACGGTCAGATCAATATTGTAAAATTATAAAAAATAGTTTAGGCTCGCGCTGCATTACTTAATAAAACATATAATGATGTTTTTTCATTGACTTGTATCCAATCATGATCACAAATGATCACAAATGTACGTTGATCGAGAAATGGCTTAAAATCCCACAAGACGCACTATTGTCGCGTTTCAAACAACAAAGAAACAGCAGAAGCATTAGAATCGCATTAGGGATCGCATTAGAGTCGGATAATAGTTCGATAGTAATCAGTAGCAAGAAGCTTCACCTGCGTCTCACAGTTGGCAGACGCTGTTGTTTTGATGAGAAAAGTCCACTTCACTCGGCGCTGTATCCATAATTTGGTAAAGGATCGAGGTAGAGAGAAGCGTGGGCTATACGGAATCGCGGAATCTGTAATCTCCGTTCGGATGTTCATTGTACTTGTCTATTGATCTCTCGTCACGGCCGCGCCAGCGGCTGTGACTCGCTGATCGTAGGTTCTTGACCACAAGTCTGAAGTATGAAAGTTAGGCAAGAGATGTTTGCGCATTGCGTCGTTGAACAGTCGGATCCTTGAAATTATATTCTTGGAATTCGGAAATGTGAGGTAAATGTCTATTGAACCGGACAATTCCGTCGTGAATTCCAAACTGATTGGCATCCCGTGCCATAGGACCGGCGCGACGCGGCTTGGTGGTCCTTTGGCAAGGAAAATGAAAATTGCATCTAAATGTCACGGTGCATTGCTTTTCTCATGGGGAGAGGGAAATGACAAGGCCTACTTGTAAATTGAAATTTACATATTGCGGCTTCAAATTTTCATTCTTGTTGCGAATATCGGTTTTTACGGTATAACGCGCATGAATGATGTAATGACATGCGTTCGTAGATTTAAATATCGCAAATATTCGCGGGTTCGGACGAGTTGGTTTGGTTACCGCGTGTCAGATGATAAATCGTGACGGACGTTTTCGAAATTCACGTGCGTGGAAATATAACCATCGATCTGTCTGTATGGGTCGTGCTTTTGTCAACGATAAGCTCGCCATTGACAACAATTGAGCCGTGTGAGCTGTAAAAGCCATACACAAAATCCACGAGAGAATCTCTCTCATGGAGCTATCAACGATATTTTTTTGTTTAAGGTTATCTGTACATGTACATCTGTATAATCTCAAAATTTATAACTAACAATGCATTTTAATATAAACGATTACAATGCGTATACAAAGATAAGTTGTTATTTAAAAATATATAAATTTATTAAATTGCAATATCAAAATCTAATTAAATCTGATTAAAAATAAAGTGAAATATTGCGTTGTAATAAGAAAATTGGAAACGAATATTCAAAAAACATAATTTTTCCACACAAATTATTTATCACTTAGATTTAACGAAAATTAACATGATTTTTATACAGTTCTTTCATTTGATTTATCTCTTTAATAAATATAAAATATAATTTAATCGATCAATCTAAAAGCATAATTAAAGCAATGAGATCCGAAACAAAGCAATGAAATTATTCGTGAGACGCGAGAGGAAGTAGTTGAAGTAGAAAGGTACATCCACTTGAAGTCGACGACAATATTCACAACACGTCGCGGGAAGCGCTGTAATGTGCTCTTACCTCTGACAAAGCGAATGCTAATCAAGTAGTACTACTCCGCGGAGTTCCGCGTGCATTAAAATTCATGGCAGATCGATATAACAATTAATCTTAACACACGCGGTGCATCGAATCGTCGTACGTCGGTAATCGATACTCGATGGAAGACAATTAAGATACAAGATTGGAGGCGGATTGGAGATGAGGATACGTACGTTTTTGTGCTTTGCGACAGAGGTTGCTGCGGTGATCGCTTCATAAATTTATCCTATGTTCGACACGTCCCATCGAATTGTTTCGTTGCTTATAGATTCTTATTATATGAGGATCCATAGCCTAAGGATAATCCACAGGAGAGTGTTGGCATTCTCATATCATTAGAACCTTTAACGGGATGCAAAAATTCATTCTAGGATCGGGAGGGACCTCAGGACCGATCTTTCCGTAATCGCTAGTCAATATCATAAAGAGACGACGATCGAGAGTCGGGCGGTTAATTTTCCTGGGCCGATATGGGAATATCCTCGGAATACTTGACGTATTCTCGGTATGCCGAAGATGTGTGGGATATGCCTATTGATCTTTCCGCGCTGAGTTTCCGATGTGGTCGGTATAGTCAGTGACATGTGACTGCATCTCGGATCTCGTCGAGTTCTTAACAGGTAGTTCTTAACATATATAATTTCGTCCCGTCTTCTGCATCCATGTGTTTCACTATTCTGAGAAGGAACATGACGTATTGTTCATTTCTATTTATCTAGAATTGCGAAGGTAATTTAATCGGTTAGCGGAAATATAGGAAAGATTAAAGAAAGATAGATCATAAAATAAACGAAATGAAAATAAGAATGAAATAAAATTTTTTATGGCATAAAATTAAATATTTAAGTACTTTATATTACGTTTATCCGTTTATACTGTTATCTACGCGAGTCAGCGTTTTCCTGACGTCAAATGTTCACGATGACAGAACGTCTTTGAGATCGCATCAGCGCGAGAAGAGTGAGGAAGTTGGCGATGAGACTCGCCAACCTGATCCAAGAAATGGGTGATCCTCTGCGACCACCAGTCAGCACGGATGATAGCTCTCGCTAGTGCACGGAGGTCGCGCAAGAAGATGACAGGGATGGCACTCCATTATCGTTCTGTAACTCCTTTTAATTATCTCGGCCATAAGTTATAACCGGATTCGCGCTTTTTCGCGTCCTTATCGGACCGGGGCCGCGATTTTCCTCGGTGCCGACGGGAAAGAAGAGAAAAAAAGAAAAACGAAGAGAGGAGTGGTGATGAGGAAAGAGGTCGACGCGAGGGAACAAGGAGAAGAGGAACAAGGCGCAGAAGAAGAATAAGGAAAACAAGAAGAAGTAGAAAAAGATGAGGAAGAAGAAGGAAAAGAGGGATGCGCGTAAGATAGGCAACGGGGTAAAAGGGTGGCGGCTGCCTTGCGGGGCAGAAGTAGGGGAAACGGTCTGATATACAACCGGGCTATGGGAAGAAGTCGCGCGCGCGCACATGTACGTGTACAAACACACATGCACGCGCACGCCGCATAGCCATCCACACAGGTAGGTTGAGGTGCACACAGGCGCAGTTCCGCAGGCTGAACGGGGCGGCTGCGTGCTCGACACCCGAGTGGCGCTCGCGCAATGTAGTCCCTCGGCTATCCTCGACGCGGGAGCATCGTCGTTTCGAAAGAGCCGCGACCTTCTCCCCGTCGCGTCGCGTCGCGCGCGTCGCGTTCTCAGTGGTGTCCCGTGTCAGGGGGTGAAGTACGCGCGAGAGGGGCCCATTTCGTACTCCTCTTCTGCGAGAATTCTCTTCTGCGGACCCTTTCGCCTGTGTGTAGTGTTCTGTAGAGGAGCGCACGAAATCACGTAGCGACGACATGAAAATCCAGCCTCGCAGACTCCGCACTCTTCGTGCAGTTCTTTATAATTGATGGAGACATACGTATCTATTTTGCCCCCGGTCTCTTTTCGCTCTCGTTTCTTCCCACAAACATTTCTTCTTGCCATTCGTGTACGTGCATATTCTAAAACGGAGTAGCGCGACGCGAGGTAGTGCGTGAAGTGGTGCGTAAATATTTCCGGGGGGGGGTGCGTAAATATTTCTTTATACAGTCTACGATCTCTTGACGAAGTGAAATAGTGTCTATATAAAACGATATATCTGGCGCTGATTGAATGATTGCGTCGGAAGATTTCAATCGTCCAGCGAGTCACGACGTTCGATTGAGGTGTGAGATCGGAGTGGAGAACACTAAGTACATATCGGAGCGTCGTTGGACATTCTAGAATTTTGAAAAATTTAGAACATTTCGTGTCGCAGGAATGGTTAAGTACTTATTCAGCAATAAATCTTTCACTGCCCGTTAGAAAAATTTGAATAAATTTTGCTGAGAAGAAAGAAAGAAGAAAACAATTCCGATCGTTAAATAAAGAAAAAAATCATTGATTACAAATACGTATGAGAATTTTTTCGCAAATTCCGTCCTGCAGTGCTTTGCTTCGCTAAACATAAACTCTGCGTGAAACAACTTCCAGCTTCATGATAGAAGGCCTCTGAACACTTAAAGACGTCGTCGATGGTCTCTCTAGGGTCTGCGTTTAATTGTGGCATTAGACGTGCAGAAGTACGTTACAAGCAAAACAGATTGCTAGAGGAAGGCGTGGTAGAAAAAAAATCGCATCTGTCAGAACAGAGAATCGTGCAACGATGCGATTAATGGGGAGATATTAAAGTTAAAAACCGCTCGTAAAATGCGTCGTCTCGCAGGTGTCTTGCAACACTGAGGCTGTACAAACGAAACTTGTTTATTGGTTCCGCAACACTGACGTCGATGCACAATTGAAAAGTCAGAAAAAAATCAGCGATTTGTTCTCTGTTGTCGACGCTATCGAAAGAATTTTACGCGGCGTGGGCGGACAGAGCTCGCAACCGTGAAAGGGAACGATTTGTATAGACCAATCGTCGAACGACAACTATAAAGAAACAAAAGAAAAAAGAGCGAAGTTCCTTTCTCGTTTGCGGTTATTATTGAAGCACATTCATAGTCGATCCTTCGAGCGGAGGAAAAGAAATTGCAAGTCTGGAAAAATGCGGTGAAGCCGCGCACAGTGCACACAAGGCAAATAACCATAGTAGAATGATCGATGGAACGTCCAATGCATCGTGCGGATTGCATTAATAACGACGACCAGCCTAATGCATCGCCAGCGATCTTACGGTCGTCGACGTAGCGAGAGGTACCAAGACGCCGCTTAGTGCCAGAAACGATCCTTCGCATCGATCAATATGGATCACAGGGGAATAATCTCCGTCGGCAGAGCGAGTGATAATGGTGATGCGGAGACGTTCTCCATCTAAGCGAGAGCTGGAATCACGTGGCCGATACTGCCAAGTTAAAGTTTATCACTATCGTGATTGACATCGAAACGCCGCGATGTAAATAAAGTTCGTTCACGCATAGATTGCCAGATTTAACGACAATCTCCGACCAACGGACGTGAATAGACGTCAAATTAATTATTGAAGCATCTGTTTTTCAAGATAGTCAATGTGGTCATTCGGAATACGCGATTCACGAAACCACGATACATTACACAGCAATTAGTGACGTCGATTTGTAATTCGGAGAATGTGGTACCGTCGTAGAGTTGTTTCGTGATAGTGAGCGAATTATTGAGCAATGGTCTCCATCAATCCCGTTTAGCGCGATTTTATCGACGAGGGAAGAATTAATTGAGACGTCACGTTTTAATTTGTGCGACGTGAAGCGAGATTACGGCATTCCCATTCGCGCGCGAGTGGTTGTGCATGTACGGTGATACGAAGTGATTTTGTCCGCTCTGAACGAGAATAGGTGGAATGCCGCGAACGTCGATGCGCTGAGTGTGTTAGTGGATCCGCCTCTATCGTTTAGCGTTTCCTAAAAACGACTGTGATGCGTCTGAGATAGTATACCAATATGTGAATGAACCACGCTGGGGAAAAGCGATGTCTACTTCTCTTCCCACACTTGTCTGTTTTATAATTTGTTTTGGTGAGTGTACTGCATCTATATAAATTACAAATACTATAACATATGGGAATTATGAAAGAGATCTGCTTAAGGATGTTTTATACATATTTTCAAAATGATCATAAAATTATGAAAAAAATTACAGATTATTCGAAATTGCATTTAAAAATAATATGACAAATTTGATGACAGTTTATTGTCTGGATCATAATATATATAAATAGTAATATTTATTATAAAAGAAATGACAAAAATCTCAATTTTTTAATACATGTATATAATATATTCAAGATTATTTATATGTAGAGTTACATTGTGGTGCATAGTTGCCCAGTAAATAAATAAAATATTTATTTGTTCTGTATCTTTATAACTAATTAGTAAATCGCAATGAAACTTTGCATAACTTATTTTGAATATTTATAGAATTTACAAAAAAAAATTTAGATTTTTGTTGTCATTAAAAAAATTTTAATTTTTAACAATAAAAATAATAATAATAAATAAAATAAATAAACGAAAAAAATGTATTATTAAATAAAAATCTTATTCACACAACATTCATATGTATAATATATAGTTTATTTGAAGTGTAAGTAAACATTTCCAAATTTAATTTTCTTTGCAGGGCACTACGTGTGATACATCTTTAACCTTCGATTACAGCTTCGAGTCTTTCGGACCTGAAGCGAAAATATTTTACAATCTGATTATATACTATATGATATGATTATATACTATAAGGTTCTAAATTGTAGATTTAAAAAATTTCTAATTTTTCTTTACACTGAGAAAAATTTTTGGTTAAAAATAAACGAGTGGTTTTAATTATATCAATTGGAATTCTGATTATTTCAACTAGAATTATAATAGATTCAACCAGAAATTTCTGATTTGTTTATTTTCGATTAGAATTCTAATTAATGCAATCAGACTCTTCCCAGTGATATCAATCGCCGTAAGGAGATTCACTCTTATTCTGTACTCCAAACGCTTTAGAATTTAGGTATAGTTTTCATAATTGTAGTTAATAATACAGTTATATTAGGTAATTAGATAAATGCATCGATGCGAGTGTTTATCTTGAAAATTTTGGTTCGTGTATTTCATACGTTAGTATCATTGAACGTTGGCATTATAATATATGTATGAGCATAACAATGCATTTCGAATGTGTAAACCTACCAGCTTAAAGTTTCAAATATCGGGAAAAGCCAGGCAAATCAAACAGATCACAATTCTCGAACGTCGGTAATCGATGTATTCTCGTTAATTGCACGCGCAATTATTGAGGCACCTAATAATAGCGGTATATTACATAGCTTTAATTACCGTATGTTATCGCTGTTACGTTACGTTCAAGTCCCGAGCATGTACGTCCCAATTAATATTTCGTGACTCGACGCAGTCAAGTCACCTACGCAAAAAAAAAGTTCATTCGCGATGACATATCGACAATAATATGCATACGTATATGGTGATGATTGTCATGACTGCCTCTGAATGAATTTTTATGAACAGGGATTATGTCAAGAGAATATATACACACAGTTATCAAAATATATTTTGCATTTTTTTACAAGGCAATGCCACATAACGAATCTCACTGAATATTTACAAAATTTGAGAATGGGACAATATATAAAATATCATGCAATATACAACATTTTAATGAATTGTATGTATTATAGCGTATTTCAGAACGAACATTAATAGCGTTTTGTGTAGAAAATATATAGATTTTGTACACTTAGGATAAAAAATAAAAATCGATTTGTATAATTGGGTATAACATAAAATTGTTGAAACTGGTATTTTTTAACATAAAGATTTTATATATATATATATATATATATATATATATATTGATTATACATATATATATATTATATACATATATATTATATATACAATATAAAACATAAATAATAGAGAGCATACAGCCGCATACACAAATTGTTTTTCGCACAAGTCATATATTTTAAAATTAATTACATGTAAACGTTTCAGTCAAGTCGTAACCATCATCAATACAATCAAAAGAAAGCGAATGTTAAATAATAAAATAATAGAATAAGTTGTCGCAGTACAAAATTTGAAAAAAATTAATCTTGTCTTTCTCCTTTATAATAAATTAAGAATTTATTCTTGATAATTTGTATTTATTACAACACGGGATTACCGGATTCCATGTTTTCATAATTATCAAATATAATACGATAAGGCAATGCTGAATATGTTTGAAGAATATTTACGTAAATAGAAAAATATTCTCTACGATAAGACTGTTATGTACGAGAATTCATGTAATTACAGTGACAATGTCACGATTTGAAACGTTTACATGTAATTCATTTTAAATATATGACTTGAGAGAAAAATAACTTGTATATGTGGCTGTATGCTCTCTATTATTTATGTTTTATGTTTTATCGAGCCACTTCTAATACTAACTTTGTTTTAAATTTTATTTATACAATATAATTTGTAGTATGTATACACATGTATACTTTTTTAAGGATATATTGAACATAGACCCTGCAAAGAAAATTAAATTTGGAAATGTGTTTAATACTAACACTTCAAATAAATTATATACATATAAAAATTGTATGAATAAGGTTACCTTTTTGTTTAATAACATATTTTTTGTCATTTATTTATTTTATTTGTTATTATTTTTATTGTTAAAAATTAAAATTTTTTTAATAACAAAAATCTAAATTTTTAAAAATAAGTTTTTTAAGTATTCAAAATAACTTGTAAAGTTTCATTTACTGATTAGTTACAAACATATAGAACAAATAAATATTTTAAGTATTTATTGGGCAACTAGTTCATCGCAATATAATTCTATACGCAAATAATCTTGGATACGCATTATGTATTTATTAAAAAATTAAGATTTTTGTTATGTTTATTTTATGAGACATTTTCATATACATTTTTATTAGAACACAGATTAAAAAAATACTACTATTTATTAAAATAACTTATAATCCAGATAGTAAACTTTCACCAAATTTATCGTATTATTTTTAAATATGATTTAGAATAATCTGTAAATTTTTCATAGTTTTTATTTTGAAAATATGTATAAAATATCCTTAAATGAATTTACGTCAAACACATTTACGTCCGTTTTTACTAATGTAGATTAATTTTAATATCACTCGATTCAATTTATTCTTTATCTTCTTCTAGTTCTAAAAATTAGAAAAATGAGTACAGCACAGAAGATTGAAACAATATTGCTGCAATATTGCAATATTACAGATTGCAATGTAACATTGCAGAGATATTACAGAAATTAACAATATGCCTGCAAAATGTCAGTAATATTCTTGCAATATTCCACAAACATTGCAAAACTGTAATTCTTTAATTGTTACAATAATAATAATATAAAAATATAAGTTTTTACTTAATCTTTAAAAATATAAGTTAATCTTTATGTAGTTTTAGTTTAACAACCGTTTTTATTATAATTAATATAATTCATTTTATATTTAAATAAAAAATTTATTGATCTATTATTTGATGGCTATTTCATTAGCTAAGTTTTATATTTATTTTAAATATGAAATCAAAAGATTGTATAATATCGAGTTCGGATACAATCAATGCAATCATTATCGGATAAGATGATAAACAATTAAACTGCTGAAAATGATCGAAATATTAATTATATGATCGATGATGTATTTATGCCTAATGTGAACGCAAAAATAAACCAGCGCCTGAACTTTATTGATAAATTTCAAATAAATTTCATTTTTTAATCGATTTCTATTGACTCGGTTTCGAATTAAAAAGAATCACTGCGATTAACTTAATCCATGATTAACTTATCAAACGATTGTATTATTAAATTAATATGGATAATATTTGTAGTTTGTTCGGGGCACACACATACATGCTTTATCTTTACGAATAAATTTATAGATTATTAACTATTTATATTTATTGGAATATTTTATTATTTTATTATAAAAACTTGTTTTTGAAAAGCACTGAAAATGCGATTTGTAGAAAAATTAAAATTAGTGAGATAATATGTATAGAAATAGTTTTCATTTTAGAGTCTTTGTAAAAAATTTATTCAAATACATTGCAATATTGCTGGAACGTTTTGTTGCAATATAACAAAAAGTGGACATCTTAATATTGTTGGACTTTTGCAACAATGATTCACAACAACGTTTCGCAATCACCATGCATTATTGCAATGTTTCAGTAAAATCATTCTGCAATATTTCTGCAATTTTTCTGTGCTGTATGGATAGAAAAGATTAAAAATATTAAAATAGATTGAACTGAGATTAAGATTAATATATTGATAGAAACAGGAATTAATAATTGCTGCAAATTATTCTTATATACATATATAGGAGCGTCCTTTCTACTTATTTTAGTATTTTTTTCTAATCTTTTTTATATTCCATATTCTTTCATAGGCTAAGCATTCAAAATCAATTCTTATATTTAAAATCATTTTAAGTGCAATCTTAAAATGTCATAAACCGATCACATAATATCGATCACACAGTCATATTAGAATCTTAAGACATTACTTAAGACAATCTTGAAGTAAGAACGGATATGAATACTGATCTTATTCTTTTAGTTCTATTACATATTTCATGAGTTTTCTTATGATATTATTCATACTTTTTCTCTTGGAAAATTTGTACAGTAATTCTTAACGCATCCTAAGTACATCGTCTCTATTAGAAAAGTAGAAACAGACGGATAAAAAGTCGAGAATTTTCTTAGATATATAATAAGCCAATATTTGGCGTAAATGATGTATTTCAAACTTTCTTATGCAAATATAAAGTGGTTTCAAAAAGTTCAATGATCAGTATAAAAGGCGATAAAAGATCTTTAAAAAAAAAAGATTGAGTCTGTCAATTATATATTCATTCATGATATATAAAATATTGCATGATATATAAGATGACTGAACGAAAATGTATCAAATATCTGATTTATATGATGTTTTTTTTGTACTAGCGACTAACTAGTAAATGTACTAGCAAATTGTAAAAACTAGCAGCTAAAAAAATAGGTTAGGGAAAAAATCTTTTTACAAGTAAAAGACCTACAAAATAAAAAGAAAATTTATTTTTTCAGCTCGTAGTTTTTTATATGTAAAAATTAAACAAACCTCACATATATTCAAAAAAATATAGTAACCATTCAAAAACAGAGATTTCAAACCTTTGAAATCTTTTTTTAAAATTTAAATTTTGATCATTTTTAACGAAGAATTAATAGGGAAAGGTATTTTTACCAACTTGTGAAAAGACTTTCCCCAATCCAATATAATTATATATTTTTAGCTACTAGAGTTTTTAAAAATATAAGATATAACTTATAAAATAATACATTTTTAGCTACTAGTTTTCTAGTTTGCTAAAGAACTAGCATGCTAGTAAAAAGACATTGTGTAAATTAGATCACAGATACATTCGATCAGCAAGTTTCTGTTAATTTCTAGCTCAAATGGCTGAACGAATTGCTGATAAAAGTTTTCAATAAAATGCATATTAATTGCCAACACAACGTACAATCATTTATGCTTCGAGCTGTTTTCGATTTTATAAAATTCGCACTTCGTCGGAATTCCACCAAGTTCCCATTTCACTCGGATACGCATAAAATAACGTTTCACAGAGAGATTGTATATAAAACGAAAAAAAGAACAGCGACTCTGCAATGACAGCACGTGCATATTTTAACCGACCTACATGTAGCCGTAGCTTCAATTACAGAGTACTGCGTTTCGCGACTGTATCTATACACTTATACTATACATATGTGATAAATTACTCTTGTCACTAATATTTAAAGTCACTGATAGTTAAAGTAAGATGACAGTAAGTAAATTTAAGTTATCGCTACAACATGTCTCATATATTTTCTAATATTTTATGCTTTGTATCAACACTATAAAAAAAAAAGAAATATAGGCAGAGATAATTTTGAATTATTTCAAAGGAACGTATTATCAAAGGTTGAAATTTATTTGATTGTATAAGGATCATCGATGAAGTTTCGGAAAGATGGAATTACACGCAGATTGATGTAGGTAGTAATTTTCATCCTTATATGTATGCAACGCTGAATTCACGCTAAAGTTTCTTCGATGAAATCAGTGTTATTGCGAAAACTCATGACGATTTTCTCACGTGTCGCTAGCGTGTATGCGTTTCACCGAATGAAATGTGTCATGGCACAACTGTCACGGTTCGTAACTAAAACGTCCGGAAAAGAGAAGAAAGAGACACACAGGAAAGTATAACTCTGCTTAATACCATTGCGTTCCATTATATATTACTTCTCATCGTATATGCGATTTTTTCCCATTCTCGGCCGCGCATCTTTGTTCGTTCATTTTCACATGTGATGGCATAATTAAAAACAACGACGGCGATAAACCGCACGTGGTTCATCGTTAAAATTCAAATTTCAGTTAATTACTATCGCACCGACCGTGAAAGACGCAGTTTTAATTTAACCGAATTGGAATATAACACGGTATATACTAGCATATTGAAAAAGACAATAATTTGATGCAAAATATAACGTTCTAATTTTATCAAAAATTTATATGACAGACGAAACTAATATCTCATTTGCGATGACGCAATTAACTCGCGAATAGCTGAAATTAATTTAATCTTTTTCAAATAAATCGTATATAACGTATGCTGATCAAGAATAAATGGTTTATATTTGACGCGCTATAATTGATTCGCCACTCCGATGATCCTATGTCGTCGCAATCACGTGTTCGCCGTTCATCACGCAGACGTTTATTATCTAACGACTCATTAACAGCTTCTCGCAGCACTCTCTGCCCATTATGCTTCACGATTTGCAATGTGACGCGTCATTATTAACATTATCAGAGGGACAGAGAATTATGCGACATAGACATATCGACTGTGTTAAAACTTAACGAGCCGTACTACCGGAACGTAGGTTATCGTAATAGTGACGAGAGACTCGTAGGATATGTGTCGACATATGGTGATCTTCGTTTCGCTATTCAGAAGAGACGACGCGTGTCTCCGAGCGTTGCGTGTTAATGTTGCGTTTACACAATCACGGATCTCATAAACTTTACAACGGACTTTATAAAGTTAGGGAAATTATGTGCTTTTCCCGTCGACCTACTATGTCTTCATTAGCGGCGATGTTAATGAGACGACGAAATAGACAGCGAGATTCATTAACAATCGAGCAAGTTCAACAAAAATAGGAACGACACGTGATATAGCTTCCTAACTTATTTGTAAGAAAGGAGCAATGAGAGAGATTAATGAGATTAATGGAAGAATTAAGAGCTTCCTCATCTTCTTTCATATGACTGATCGGAAATTAGCGACACTGAGAGCCGCCGGATGAGTAGAGTTCGCGCGAGGTCATAGCAGTGCTAAGCGCTATTTTCATCTTGTGAAGCACATTGTAGTCGGGAGTAAAAGCGGCATGAAAAGTTTTCGCGATAGTTACTTATCGCGCCATCTTCTCCCTATCGAGAGTCCCGGGTGTGCAGCGTGTGCTCGATGGAAGACGGAAAGTCTAGTAACTTCGAGGCGCGCAAGTAGGTAGTACATTAGGTAGGTAGGTATGGGTAAACAGGTAGATAGGTATACATGAGCCGGGCGTTAGCTATATAGATAGATAAATGGATGGATATACGAATCATTCGTTATGGCTCAGAGATTTGCTTTCCCTAAAATCGATACGAAATACGGAATACGAAATAGGAGCGAAGCACAATGGATCGGATCTATAATGAATCGGAAGTATATAAGAATGTAATCTTCAGAGAGAACTCATCAAAAATGTAATGAACTGAAACACGAAATTACTTGATTATTTATGAAACTTTTCTTGCAGCTACGAACTGTTTGTGGAATATTTTCTAATTGTTCCGCGAAAGTTTGTTGCAATATGGTTGCACTCTATACAATTAAACAGAGTTAACAATTATTGTTAACTTTATAATGTGACATCTCGCTGCACTATCTACGCGATTTATGCGAAAGAGTTTTTACTTTATTAAATTATTTGTTTATATTAATATCCAATATTTTAAAATTTTTTAATTGAAATATTATGTAACGTAATGAAAACGTTAATATCCAGTACGGATTTTTAGATTAATTGAAATTAAATTTTTGATGGAAATCTCTTTAATCACATTTTTTTAATTATTTCAAAATTTCGAATCGCATATCTTTATACAATTAGGAATATGATTCCGTTTTAATTATTACTTTTATTATAACATTTAATGATTACGGTTTTATTTTAATATTAATTACTATAAAATAATTATAAATGCAAGCACATGTGCGCTCAGATTACTAACTATGATTGTAACATTGAATTGGTTGATCCATTTAAACAAATCAGTTCGATACATCAAATCGAACAAACTAATGCTATTCTTCTAATGCTATTTTTCTGAATCTTCCAAACGTTTCTGACGGCCTCAACCAATATACCAATGACGCAGACACATTCGATTCGGAGCTTTTTGCAATTGCAGTGGCCTCTTCCGCCTCTTTTCTTTCTTTTCTTCCATCCATCGAAACGCGATCGCTACCCGCAGAAGCTCGCACTAGCTGTCCAGTGGAAGAAAAAGAAATAAAAAAAGGAATACGGGATATTCGAGTGCCAGGAAACAAAGTTGGCTTATCCGACTGCGGAGAGGAAGCCGATTGCAAGAGAGAGAGACAAGGTACAACGGGAAATAGGATTTTGCGGCTGACTGGTCAAACCAACCATTGTCCTTCAATGCCCAAAAGAATCTACCTCTAGGTTGATGAATGAGGCATGATAGCGATGTCTGAGTCTTTCTCGCTGGATGTCGCTAGGATCTGAAATAATTGTAATGTGTATAAAACCATCTATATACTCGATCCTCCGTCAGGTTGTGTAGCAACTTTTCTACAATTTACGGACGAGCTCGAAACGATATCGATTTGACGTATCGCGAAAGAAAGACGAAAGGTCTTCTTACTAATAGATATACCGTACACTGGCACCCACATTCCTATCTCCTCTTCCATTAGTTTAGGATTCGAAGTAGTTCCAATTTCGATCAATTTATATGTGATATCCTTTTCTTCGTAATATCAAAATGATTTTGTTGAAATTCCATCAGGGAAGATCGGAAAGATAACGATGATATGCGACGAACGGACGATCGAACTCGCGCAAAAATCGTTCCTGTGGATTCGAGCGTGAAATTAATTTCCGGCGAAGGATTATGGATAATCCGTCGTCTATGATAAACTTGCTTTGCAAATGCGTCTTTATCTTTAGCTATTTTAGTATACCTCGAGAGCCGATCAAAGAGAAAAAGAAGAGAGTGTTTAAGTTTATATAGTATATTTGCAACAGATAAATATAGATATTGATTATGAATAAAAAGTAATATTTGATATATTAATTACAAAGATTAGAAAAAACATGTAAAGATTAACAAAAATTACATTAACTCTAGGATATTGTCGATGTTGAGTAACAATATTGCTACAAGTAACAATATTGTAAATTTTACATTTTATTAATAAATGAATTTTATAATATTAATAGCAAATAGCGAATAGGTCACTCTTAATAAATGTAACACAAGTTTTTTTTATACATTTTTGACTTTTAACGATAAAATATTTGTAATTTAGACTTTTATGAACACAAATAATTTAACGATTAACTTAAAAAGATAGAAAGAATAAGCATACTATCAAATTCAATCTTGAAATTAGGGATCCGGAAAGTGAATGTTCGGTATTATCCGACTTTTTTAGTATCCGACCGAATAGACAGATATCATTATTGTTCGAGAATATATCCGGTTGAAATTTGATATCATTAAATTATTGATTTTTTTTCTTATACAAATATTCTAAAAATAAGTATGCATATTCATGATGCTATAATATATATCTTATACATTATTGCAATCTTTTTCTCTATAGGCATTTTTTTTTTTAGAAGACACTATCCCAGAATCCGATCAGATATCCGGAAAATTCGGAATTTCGGATATCCGAAATGTTATATTCTGTCTAGATATCCGATATCCGGTAATAATTTCACGATCCGGTGCATCCCTACTTGAAATGATATGGAGTATGTAGTTTAATTATTTATATACATTTTCTTATATACTTAAATAAAATATACACAAAACAATAACACAAAATAATAACACAAAACTGCTGAAAAGTTGAAATGACTTATCACATTCTCTGTTATATAATGCTGATCATCAAGAGATCTAAACTAATATATAACGAACAAAATTTTTAAAAGCTTATCTTCACTTGTCGTAGCTTTTAATATGGTAGACTAAACCTCCTAATGATCACTGAAGGCATGGATCACTTAACTCTCAATGACCTCGTTTACGTAAAATTTACGTATCGATAGCATTCTGGGATTGAAAAAGTTTGAGTAATTACTAATAGAAAATTTCGAAATAAAAAAAAAGAAATATTAATAAAGTAGATATTCTCTCAGCAAAAAGATATCAATAAATTGCAACGTAAAATTAAACTGTTCTTCCGAATTTTAATAAAGAGGAACTAAAGTGACATTCGAAACTGTCGATACATAACGAAGGGAAAATCCATGTTCACGTAGCTTCCGGAACAAAATTAATCTAGCACAACAGAACAGCTCGGTCGATCCGATAATCAGGGGTGAACTTGTTTCAACTCCCTTCCGGCTAAAAGAACCATAAAACTCGATCCACCGACGGTCGTTCGAATCAATAGCAAACCCATTGCGTCAACAACGTAGCGTTCCACTAAAGAGATTTTAATCCGATCGTTTTTCACGCGTCGAGAAGTGCACTTAAATCATCTGCATACCTGCTCGCTTGCATTAACAATCATAACAATTGTCAACAAGATACGGAAACATGGATGTTTTGTTATACGAAAAATTATTACACTGTATGAAATATAGAACGTTAAATGTCGTGTCTACTTATTATCAGCTGTTTCCACATCTGTATAATTTAATTTGCATATGGAATGAAGTGATTAATAACTTAATATTTCCCTTTCGTATCTAACTAATGCACGCATATATGCGTGTACAAATTTAAACATTCTATTTTGAACGCAAAGCGTAATAGCAATCACATAAGAGTAATTCATATTAACAGTTATTTGTGATAGTATTGTGTAAAATTCTCTGTGATAATATTGTATAAAGATAATTTGTTTCTAGCAAATATGCAAATATTGTTGTTGTTTGAAACAAATTAAATATAAAGATAAATGATTTCAAAAAAGGAAGATTTAATTATAGATATATTCATATAGTCGTTACAAGAAATATCTCGATATAGTTACAGATATTCAAAAATACAGCCAAGCATAAAAAGGAGATATTTATGGTTAAGTAGTTTATTATGTCTCAATTGACTCAGTCAGAGACTCAGTCAGATTAATTGAATACGTCGGCACGGAAATAAATATCATTGTTCCAATTGGCGCGCATTCCTTGTTTGGAAATTTCGATGAAAGATGCACGGATTGAACTTTTCTCGCATGAAACGTGATAAAGTTCTTGCAAAAGAATTCAAGTAGGAAAATTAATTTCGCGAGCAGAAAACGAATTGACGTGAGGCTTGTGCGGGCATATCTGCCTCGGAACGCCTCGAACAGCAAGAGGCCTCACGGCAAACGGACGCAACTGAGTGGCGGTCTCGCGAACCTGGGCAGAATTCTATTCTTCCGTCACGGAAGTGCTTCTATTAGTGAAAAGTTTTGAAAGGTAATTACGAGGGTTATTTTATGACAATACGCGCGAGCACGCGGCCTCTCGTGTGCGACGTTATACGCTACGGAAAACCCATTCGTTTCGAAGTTTCGTATTATCCGCAATGGCACGTCGCGACACGTCGGCCAGTATTTCGAAAAGTTCGACGAAATTGGAGGTACGAAGAGAAATAGAGTGCACCGGCGGCGATTATGTTTAATCCTGTCATCGATGAAGTTTGATATTACGCGCACGTCTACGTCGCCTTTAACTTCATAGCACTTACAAGCCCGGAAGCTATTCTCCCGTTAAAGTCCGGAGATTAATCGTTGTTTTGCGGTGATGTTAAGAATGCAAAGAAATGCGTTAGTTTTATCGCACGAATGCAATTTTTTTGAAAGAGGATTGGAAAAAAGGATTAACTTTAATTATAAAAATAAAAAATGAGCGAATATAATTGAGCTCTATTCTACTTTTTAATGTATTTATCTATTCTTTATGTAAATATCGTAGTCTTGATTTATTGGATTGTCCGAAAAGTTCGTGCCGACTAAACTATATAATTTAATAAATGTATATTAAAATTTAAATCTTCTGCGTTTCAATTTTCCTTCAACATCGGCACGAACTTTCCGGACAATCCAATATATTTGAACGTCTTAAATAATTTCTTAATTTCTACAAATTTATAGAATCTTAACATTAATTTCAATATGCGGTATAAAATTTAATATTGGTGTTTTTTGTTATTAAAGAATAATACTTTTCCACAACCTGAATCGCGTCTGAGACCGACCTCGTTAAATTACTATATAATCAAGGATCTTTGGTGGTTAAATATTGTCGCTGACAACGCGTACAGTGAGGAAGTGGAGCAAGTATCTTCATCCCGGTTGAAATCAACTCCGGCAACGAGCGAGAGTACATGCAATTCTGTTCTAATCGCGAACTCGCCCTAAACATGGTGCAGTCGGAAATTCGCGGCGTACGGCTGTCTGGCTTTGTGAAGCACTTGACGAAATATAATTTGCAACTGAGAAAGTGCTTGCCCGCACACAGCTGATCTGGAAGTACAATCACACATCCGGAGTTGGCGATAGTTCGTGCGTGCGCCTCAGGTATTTACGCCGTTGCAGTTGTCTATGTATTTCCTCGTCTTAATCAAGAATCGCGAATTCGAGTATAAGAATGCGGATTATACATGAATTGTTGTCAACGCCGGAGAGAACATTTGCATTAGTTATCTCAAAATAGCACGCAACAGCACCAGTACTTGCATTTTAAGTTACGTCAAAGATTTATGTTCAATTTTTTAAATATTTTTTTAGAAAAATATACTCTTCATATAATGTAATGCATAAATAATGCAAATGTTTGTTTATTCAAAAAGTAGCGGCATGAGCATTTCACTGGGGTGCATTTATTAAACAGGTAGGAAGATATGTAATTAAATTGTATTTAATCACAATTGCATGTCTCGTGCAAAAGCATATAACACAGCATTGTTTTAAAATTATAGAATGAGATAAAGCTAATAAAAACTTAATAAGAGAAATTACTTGGATATTCGGCTTGAAACATGGGTTGGAAATTTGATGATAATATATATAATATGAAGAGTGCTATCTAAATATTTACATTGCGCTGGCAGAATTACCTACGTTATATATACTAATGATGATTTTTGTCTGCAACTGAAAATATGGAAACCAAATGTATACTATTTTTGCATTTATTATTTTGCGAATGCTATTTGTCAATATTTATGCTACAGCAAAATGACTATGTTAAAAAAGGAATAAGATTACCGTTGCTTAATGTTAAAATAACGAAATCCAATTTAAAAAGAAACAGTATTATACTTAATATTGGAAAACAAAGAATCTTGGACTTAGGACTACTTTAAATTAAACTATATTACAAGTGTTTCATTTTTTTCCAGCAAAAATTTCGTAATTCGTATTTTGTTTTCAAGATTATTTTTTCTAACGAAAATTACAAATTTCTAACTTTTATTACAGAAAAATAAAGCCTATTTTATAAAAAAGATACGCTGGGAATTAATATTGGGGAAAAAAAATATGTCGCGCGTTTCAAAAGAAACTGTGTTACGCTTCAGAAATATTTTTTCCGAATGAAATATTTTTTCCAAATATCGACAATTTTTTTGAATACATTCACAATGATGGATTTAAAAAGTTTTGTAACGTACAGTATTGATATTTCAGTTTATATCTTAATCTGATATTTAAAGCGCGTGCTTCGCGTACAACTGTTAATAAATCCGTTGCGTTTTCTACCGAGAGAGTAGTCTCCTCCACAGAATTAATTTATTTCAATGGAATAATCTTTCTATGCGCGCGTGCACCCATACGTTCTATATAACGTTACACAAGATACGCGGGAAAAAATATCTCTCTAGCACGCGTGATAAGCTTAGCAGTTAGTAAATGCACGGTATGCGTGTACACGGTAACGCGCAGATTTCAGGGGAAATCCGGCTATAACGTCGCGCTGCCGTCACGAAAAGGAACGTTACCGTCACGTCAAGATATAATGTGATATATTTAAATAGGTCCGTTCACGTACTGCCACGCGAACTTTCACGTGCGCGACTGATGTGACGCGACAATCCGTGACGTTGATGCAACGTACGATCTCCGATGTGATGCAAACGTTAACGGATTGATGCGGAGATTTCCGCGTTTTGAGATTCAAGTAGCCTTGCAAAATGTAATACGTCGTAAATGCGCCGAGAGATTTGCTGGATTCTTGGAATATTCCATTGACTTCAAATATGCATTAAAAGAACTGCTTTGCTGAAGTATTTAAAAATCTAGATACAGGTCTGAAAATAATTTTGTTTGATTGTTAAAATAAATTATATAGGACGCTCTCAAATTGGTTGCTACAATGTCAAAACTTTATGCAGCACTGCTTATTATGTATGAATTTTTTACATAATTATTTTGATGGTTCAACAAAATCATGTTTTGAAATTTGTATCTAAATATTTAATACTTAATACAATCATTTTTTCCATATACGGAACATTTAATGACGACATTACAAATATGCGTTGTGTGCTGCACTATTATACTAAAGAATTATGGGACGAGATATACAATTATTCCGTTGCCAGTTTTGGCAGCTTGATATGACTGCGTTAAAAATGGTATAAAAAATTTGTGACAATTTTATTCTTACCATTCATTTATAACGAGAAGTAATGCTATACAAAATCAATCTGACAATCTCGTCAGAAATCTATTATTGCAATTCGCGATAGATCTGTTTTTAGTGCAATCTTAAATTTTTTATTAATAAATGGTACCTTTCAGAAGAATTAGCATTAATCGTGAGGATACTTTTGTTTTCAGGTGGTATAGCGTCATGCTTAAGAAACTTTCGGACCGACTTCCTGGAGGAATGGCCGACGCCAGGCACTGGTCCTCACTTTGACATTTCAATGCAGTCGAATTTTACCGGACTGGTAGGGAAAACGGTGCATCTCGTGTGCAAGGTGAAGAACTTGGGGAATCGAACGGTGAGCCATCGGAAAATCCATCGTCTGGTTCGTGACTAGAGGCGCTATATCTTAGCTCGAAGCGGACAGCGCGCTGGCCAGCTACCCCACGCCGCTGTTGAATAATTTAAGGGTAGGGCCGCACGAACGACCTTGCGACCCTTCCTCGCGATTGTAGCGGATACTTTAACGGCGTGTCACGTCACCAGATTTGCCCGCTCGCTCGCCATTAAGAGACCTGTTAAACGACCTTATAATCGATCGATGGTTCACGAATAGAAAGTTAAAGTGTCATCCAAATCGTAAAAAAATAACAAACGTGATTTACTGAGATACGTAAAATACTAGAAACTAATTTTGAAAGATTCTTTAATCAGAGAGAGAGAGAGAGAGAGAGAGAGAGAGAGAGAGAGAGAGAGAGAGAGAGTCATAAAAAGTGCAAGTCTGTTTTATTAAGATTTTAAAGAATTTAACTAATTATTGAAATCGATCGTAAATATTTTAAGTAAATAAAAATTATGTTATTGAGTTTTCTTCTCACAAGAATTTTTATTTCTTATTGTTGTTATTACAACTTGGTATAATTATGACATGAATAACGACAACAACAATTAACGATGGCAGCCATGCGCGCGATAGGAACAAATGCACGTCTATAGGGACACGATTCGCTTATAAAATATAAAATCGCTGTTCTTACACGGTCCGTGGTGCAGTTCGTCCAACGTAAATGGGGCTATTAAATAAACATTACTGTTCCTTCATCGTGCACAGTGCCGGTATCTCATGAAAAAGGCAGGCGATGTTAGCGTTTATGTTCCTGCATTATTAACCGCTCTTCTTATAGTGAACGGAAGCATTCTTTTTGTGCAACACGTGCGTCGACGAATTATATCGCTTAAAATATTCCTCTCGTACAATTATCCTGATTGTACCAGACGGTTTTGATATTTGAGAGTCATCATGTCACCGATCTCTTCGTTTTGCGTTTTACTTCTTAGCTCGTCGTTGTACAAAAGGCATCATTAATATCTTTTTACTTCTATACTTATGTATGCAATATATATATATATATATATATATATATATATTTTATATATAAAATCAACTTGAAATAGGAAACCATCAACGACTTTGTACAATACTTGCATTGAAACATCACGGTTCATTCGATCATTGAATGGCAATGCTGAATAAACGTATTGAGAACGTTAAGAATAAAGAATTGATTGCATAAGTACGAGATAGCATGACCACACACGATCAACTGATCGTAATTTTCTTAAGAACGCCGCTCTGCCACAAAACTGGTTTCGATAATCTTTTGCGCTTCTCTAATCGCATATTTATTACATCTAAATTTCAGGTTTGCGTGTGCTCGTAACAAAGTTCGAGTAATTTTCTAAGAATTACCCCATTATATTTTCTTTCTTCTAGAAATCAAACTGACAGTTTCTGATAGTTTCTGTTTGAGGGTTAATTGTTGCAATTGTTGCAGATATTACACTTAATTTTATTCAACTGGTCAAAGTACAGAGTATTTTTGTTTTCGTCGAAATCGAAATGTTTAATCTCTATTAAAAAGAATACAAATAGCTTGAAAACTTCGTCATTCGAGTTTGCAAAAGCCTCGTACACCACACGTCTATTTTTTCGAGCTTATTTTGTTGACGTGATCGGATCTCTTGTGATATATGACGTTGCTTTCATAAGCGCTCTGGAAGATCAATTATCATCGCTTGTGAACGCACGAGAGTGCATCATTACTAGGTGTTTGCTCGGACCAAGAAGCTACTGCAAATATGTCTTACAATTAGATGATAATGATCATCTTCATTAGTAGACATCGTAATCTGTTCAGAGTGGCTTGAGATCGGCTTTCCTTCATAAGAGGTAGATCAACGTTATTATGTGGTCAGTTTTCGCTATTCCGATGGAATATAATGAATTTAATGAATACAATACATGGGCTGAAAAGTCTCGGGATTTTTCAATAGGTGGCGCCACTAGAAAATGAACATGATTCATTTTGAGAGATTCATTTGTCACTAGTATATATATATATATATATGAAGTTTCATGATGACATTTCGTTCATTCGTTTACAAGCTATAGTCATTTAAGTGGCGCTACTTTCGCCTTCGTAAAAAAATGGAAAAGCAGGAATATCGCATCTTGATCAAACATTTTTTGATGAGAAAAACTTCTGAACAATCATTGAAATGATTGCAGAAATGTTATCCCACATCTGCTCCTTCGAAAACAACAGTTTATCGATGGTTTAGTGAATTTAAAATGGGTCGTACAAGCACCAAAGACGCATCTCGCTCTGGAAGGCCAAAAGAGGCTACGAATGCGGGAATCGTAAAGCAAGTGCATCGTTTTGAGTAATTGTAAAGTGAAGTTGCGCGAGTTAGCTGAGGCCGTGGACATCTCAAAAAAAACGGGCGGGATACATTTTACACGATGTTTTGGAGATGAAAAAGCTATCGGCGCGATGAGTGCCGCGTTTGCTGACCGTCGACCAAAAACAGCAGCGCGTTGGTGATTCAACGGCCGGTTTGGCGTTGTTGCAGCGTAATCGAGCGGACTTTTTTCGACGTTTTGTGACGATGGAAACGTGGGTTCATTACCATACATCTGAGTCCAATAGGCAGTCTGCAGAGTGGCTGAAAAGTCACGAAAGCCGACCAAAGCAGCCAAAAAACCAATGCTCGGCCGGAAAGGTTATGGCTTCCGTTTTTTGGGATGCGCACGGCATAATCTTCATCGATTACCTGCAGAAAGGAAGAACAGTTACGGGAGAGTATTATGTAGCGTTATTGGACAAATTGAACGATGAAATAAAGAAAAAACGGCCTCATATGGCGAAGAAAAAAGTTCTGTACCATCATGATAACGCACCGTTACACACGTCCTTGAAAGCGATGGCCAATTTGGACCAATTACGATTCGAATTGGTTGCTCACCCACCGTATTCTCCAGACTTGGCCCCCAGCGACTATTATCTGTTCCCAAACCTCAAGCGGTGGCTCCAGGGAAAGAGATTCACATCGAAT
>Ga0157364_1000004_pt1:0-27500 | contig 57018 bp, 42 predicted proteins | sample AttsexASBM2_FD_111476 | JGI IMG/M metagenome (GOLD analysis project Ga0157364, IMG submission 111476) | Fungus gardens microbial communities from leaf cutter ant in Ribeirão Preto, State of São Paulo, Brazil - Atta sexdens ASBM2 | ecosystem: Host-associated > Fungi > Mycelium >...
TATACACATACATATATACATACACACACACACACACACACCTCTGCCACACTGATTATAATTAGAAGAGGAAGTTTATTTTTTATCGTCGCCGTTAATCATATTTTCATCCATGAAGTTCTAGCAAACGTGTGGCATAGTAGAATGAATACAAACTCTATTCTGCAAGAGAGCACAACCATTTAGAGGAGTGACAGAGCACGTATTTTCCTGTAGGACATGTGAAGTATGATGATTAATAGTTTATATAATTTAGGAACTTATTGTTTTAAGCTAGCCATTAACTTATTGTTTTAAGCTAGCCATTAACGCTAACATCCGAAGAGCATCGATTGTTATCGTCGTAATAGTGCCAGTAAATTTAATTAAGCGTGAATTATTGATGGAATGCGGATTAATCGAGAATAGCAAGACGATCGGAGCAATCCGTTCTCTTCGGAAAGTATAAAAGTATACGCGACAGTTTTGATTTTTGTTTGATTGTTAAATCAAACATAAATTAGAAAGGTGTTACACACATACACAAGCTATTGCTACCGTTATTACTATAGGCTACCATTATTACTATAAATTACTGCTACTGCTATACTAGTACTAGTGTTCTATCGTTACAAAACTATCATTAATATTATCCAGATTTGAAGAGACGAGGTAATCACATAGCTATTGCAAATGTGTTTTTCCGATTTTACCATTAAGAGACTTAAAAGTAAATTCATGCAAATGTCCTTCGATTTTGATGATTTGATTGAATATGTTATTTTCTAGACAAAAACAAACAATCACGTATTTTTTTTTACAATAGCACTTTTAGAATGCAACACTTTTTTGAAGAAAAGCGATTCTTTGGAAGCGAATATTTATCTGTACAGTTGATACTGTAATAAAAATTGAATAGTTTGAAAAATACTTTATAATACTTTATAATAATTTTAAAAATTTGTTCAAATAAATTTTATTTATAAAAAATAATTTAGAGAAATAACATCTCTTATACTTTTGACACTTTGAGAAATAGATTTTCTTCAAAGGGATGTTGTATTTTCTAAAAGTGCAATTAGACTTTTATAAAAAAAAAAGTCTCTTATTTTTTTATCTAGAGAACAACATATTCAAAATTCGTCAAAATCAGACGAAGATACTTCCATGAATTTCCTTATTATAATAGTATACAAGTGCCAAGTTATACGTTTATTTTCTTTTTTTTTCTTTTTTTTATTATGACAATACGAATCAGTTAAAAAATGAATTTCTATTGTGTCTGATTTAATTGTATCTTATTTTGTTCTACATTAGAGATGTGCGATCTCCATTAATTGAATCGATCTCTGAATCAATCTTGAATCGGATTGAAATCGATTTACTAAAAAATCGCATCTGAATGAATCGATCTATTGAAGATTCAATTAAAATTTTTTTAATAACATCCCAGTGAGATATGATGGAATAGATATCAAATCGACGTCAATTTGATGATTTCAGCGTCAAATCGATATTGATTCCATTGTTATTTCTCACTGAGATCGTATAAATTCAACAACGATCGTATAAATTCAACATTGAACATGATTTGCCTACAAGTAAAATAATTTTAATTTAAAAATCTAGATTTAAACTAACATTTGTACTTCTGACATAAATCAACTGACAAAATTGGTGAAATATTGTAAATGTGTTAAATTCGATTTTAACAACTGTCAATTGGTATTATAAATTAGAATTTAAATAGCATTTATTTATACATTTATTTTATACATTTGTCAGTAATAATTACTAGTTGTAACTGCAGATATTATTAAATCCGATTAATATTAACGTGTAAATGTAAACAGTATAGGCACAGTAATATTACAACTTTGGATTCTTTAGAACACGACATATATAAAATTAATTTTCAATAAATTGATAGAGATCTAAATGAAAATATTAAATCTTTTTTATTGTATATATTATAAAACGTATTGTTGAATAGTGCAATAAAAATATAATAATAATTATTATGTAAAAATATGATTTTTTAAATGTCTATACTTGTCAAAATCAAATCTGACGGTATTAGTAGTATCATTTTATTCTTGTTTAACATTCGGTGAATAACAGGAATGAAATGATATATCAGAATATATAATTTCCAAATTCAGCCCTACGCTTCGAAGATTGATCTCTCATTAAATGAATCGATCTACTTTAAAATGGAATCTGGCGAATCGATTAAAAAATCGATCTTTTAGAAGATCGAATCGAGATCGCACATCCCTATTCTACATATCATTGAATATACTGTAAGAAAAATCACATTCTTGATACAGGCAAGTATTATTTTACATAAAATTGAAATTTTTTTATTTCTCGGACAATTGAGTCATACATTTTTCTTTGTTTACTATATTTTCTTATGTGATTTTATAAAATTGAAACAGAATCGTAGAGATGTCTGGTGGCTTCCTATATACCTCAATGAGATATTTATCGGAATTATTTAAAACACAACGCCTCGTCTCTCGACGATCTCCACCTATACTAATTAGCCTTAAAACATAAAAAAAGAAAAAAGAATTAGATTGAAAAAAATAGTACATACAGCCGATATATTTATATTCAGATACATAAACTAGCAACCAGTGCGGCCTGCATGTATATTGGATGTAGATTGTTTGTGTCTATTTGTACGTCTGAATGAGATTCGAAGAACGAATGACGATGATATGGGCCTCGTGATTTATCATCTCTAATGGTATAATAAAACTTCAAAGATACAGATTTAGAGCGTAGAGTACTATCCGAAGTTGAATAGAATCAATCCGTGATTAGAATCCCTCATTTTAGTGATTTACTCTTAAGAACGTGCGAATGATGCGTTTGTGTATGAAAGAAAAAAAAGAGATCCGCCATCCACCTGTTTCCACAGTTATCTCCATCGTAAATCGTCTTGCGGTAGTTACATAGTGAAAACAACCGCGTGGTTTTCCACAGGTAGCGACTATATATTACATTTATAAAGGAGAGATTGACAGAGGGGAGAACAACATCCGATTGTAAAATATCTATACAACTATCAATAATCCCTTTTTGTAACGAATGGAGAAAGAACAAAAGGAAGTGCGATATTTATTGTTAGAGCGAGACTTATCGTAGATTTAATTCCTTTAGCTATTGATTATTTGTAAGGCATGATATATTATTACTGCATTACTTTAAATAATAAGAAGCAGTAGATGCGATTCGAAGGTATTAACCGTGTTCAATTCAGAGCTCGGTTTTATAATCCACGATAGCAATTAAAAATTCAGGAACAGGATTTTATATGGAAAGTCATAAAGTAATTTATAGGAAGCTCTGATGAAGTTATATATGTAAATATATATCGAGGCTGTAAAAGAGAGGCGAAACTTTAGTGTATATGAAACGCGTTTTGTGTTTGGTATTTTTTTTTTACAATTATATCTCGCTTGAGTTCCTATTTTCTAGAGGAGACTTATAAATGTAGTATCTAGTACACGTGGAAACAGGCATCATGCTTTCTAGTGAAAACTTTTTTCCGTGTTGTGTTTTTGCGGATGACTCAAGAATGCACTGCGTGTATATATGCATATAAATGTCTGTGTATGTAAAATTAATTCTTACCCAAAACGACGACGATACTCACCATTTTCGCTCCGAAAGCTTTTTTTAAAGATCCCTTATTCTGCGTTTTCGAACTGATTGATCAACTACTTTTTTTTTATAACGAAAAACTGCTAAATTAGCATATATCCTTTCCTTTTTATTGTTATCACCAAGTGTGTTAATGCAGACGCAGAATGCAAAACTATTGATTTATACAGGTACGAAATATAATGATTTTACCGCAAAATGTGCAAATCCCTTGCCCATCTTTTCTTATAGAAAAAAAATTAACCGCCATAAAAAGGAAATACGTACATAAATAAATCATGATGTCATCTTATTCTGTTTCCAGAATTCGGGAAATCAATAAATCCTTACAATTAGCGCTATTACAAACAAAGGCTATCATATTTTAACATTTATTAAGTTAACGTGTCGAACGTGGATAAAAGTTTCACTTATATATTCATTATTCACATTATATATTCCCACGTCTTGTACTTCAGTATAAAAAAACTATACAGATAAACTTCTTTTCATGCACTTTAAACGCAAGTAGAAGGAACACTTGCTCAATCATTCACGCACACATACAATCTCGCATATTCTATCATAAATTTCCTACATATTTATTAGATCTCCATAGTACCTTTTAAATGTATGTATATCTTTACTGTGAAGCGTATTGCAAAAATTTCCATGATGAAATAATCGTTATTTGGAAATGGAAGTATCTTTGTATCGTCTAATGAAAGGCATACAGAAGCATTAAAAACGTACAAACTCCAATAACGAGGCCGAGTATAACGGAATCTCTTCTTTTACGTAGATTTATCCTCTGCATTAGACTATTCACCGCTGGAAATCGATTTGAGATATCGTTGAATCGAGTTCGTATACGTTTGAACGCTTGTCTTTGAGTCATGAGGTGATCTCGTGTTTCCATTGCTATGCTTATTTGATCATTGATCAATCGGTCGGAACTAAAAAGATACATGATAATATTATGTAAGTATAAATATATCTTAAGAACTTTTTAATATAAATATAGGTCTCGCACGGAAAAATATTGAAATTAATCAGCTGTCATTTTTTAATGTATTCAATTAACGTAACAACAAAAATTGTGTTAAAAATGGAAAGTCTGTAATTTTTAAAGGATAAAATTTAACAAAATACACATATGTAAATAAATATGTTCGAAACAGCTGTTTAGTTTTAACACCTTTCCATGACCCAAACTCCACATAAATATGTTCAAAAAAATTAATAAAACATATCTTTTAACTTTATCACAGCATTATTAACAAGGTCAAGCTGACTGACTCACTTATGAATATGTTGATTTTCTTTGAGATACATTTCGCGCCGATTTAATCCAGTCGCACTTTTGTAATTGCTATACAAAACGAACATAAGATTAATTTCTTTCGATATAAAATTTGAGATATGCAATATATAAAATAAACAATGGACAGTTATACGTACTCTATTTCCTTACGAACACTGCCTAAAAGATCCTCGCGGTCTTTCCTAGCCGTAAAATTATTTCTAATCTTGTTGAACTCCAGCTTATAGTCTTTCAGTATTTCCTTGTGGCGTTGCATCGTGTGTAACATAGCTGCTCCGTTTGGCTGCAACTCGCTCATCCTCTCGTTTATGGAGAACAACTACGTCAATTGTATTTGATCAGTATATCCATTTGCTTGCAAACATATAAGAGAAGAAAGAAGAAGAATACCTTGGTGAGCAGTGTCTCAATCTCTGATGCCATGTTCTCGAATACTTGTTCCTCGTCCAAGAGAGGAACCTCCTCTGTGGTGGCATGTCTCGTACCTGTATTTATGCCCAGCTTGCTGAATGCCACTAGCTTTGCATCGATCTCATTTTCCAGATGCCTCGCCTGCTTCCTCAGATCTGCAACAGTGACTCATATAATTAAGGCATGATTTCTTACTTTGACTTTAAGCGAAGCTTAAAATTCACTTTCTCTTTTTAAAGTCGAGAGAATAGGAGAGATAGAAAAGAATTTTAAACCTCACTTAAAATCAAAGCAACATTAGTGCAATCAGACCTAAGCAATTTCTAAATACAAAGTATAAAAAGAAAAATCGTTAAGAGCAAGAAGCATGCTCTTTTTAGAACACTATTACAAATCAATTCTTTTTTTATACTCCAAGATTGAACTTTTGGAATAATTCATCTTTTGTCTTTTCTTCTTCAAGGTGTTTCAATTAAATTTACTGCCAGTATTGAAAATTATATAATTTACGTTACATGCATTACAAATTTTCTGCCAGTATTGGCAGTAAATTTTGGAACACAGTCCATATGAAAAGAAGAAAAAGAAAAATGTAAGAAGTTCAATTCTTATATAGAAAAAAAATAAGCCTAATGTCACGTCACGATTGTTTGTGGATCACAAATAATGCAACGTGGAAACACGAATAGCATAGAGGAGATTACGTCATTATCTAGGACGTACAGAACATAGTCCTGCATTTTTGGAACACTCCTCTGACCAACTCTAACAATGTAAACAAAGAATACAAATATCAAAGTATTATTCCTTTTCCTTAAACGTCTAACGGTATTCACAAGTCTCATTATGTCCTCAGACACAGTCTTACCTTCCCAATCGATCGTGCCTAGCGAACCAGCCATTTATTGTGAATTATTGTATCGCAAACACACGCGTTCGTGGGTGACAAGGAAAACGTCACATAACACCCTTTCTGTACTTCCTCCGATGTCGAGCAAGTCTTGACAAACGGGGAAAAAGTGTAACGAGCAGAACGAGCTCTCTGTAAAGTGTAAATTGAGAAAAAGCGCGCAGCGACCTCACAGTTCGTTGCACTCCGCACTTGCACTCGCTATTAGGGAGTTTTTGCAATAATGTAAATCCAGATACGGTGAACGCTGAAGTTCATGTTATCTTTTTCTTAATTGTTAAGAAGAAAATAACCTAACCTCAGCGTTTACCGTATTTGAATTAATTTTAACTGTTTTTTATTCCTGCACTCTCTGATGTACGCGGCGCAATAAATTGAAGTGAACTAAATATAGTCTGTTTCATTTCAACTTATTACACCGTGTGCACCTGTTCAGAAAGTACAAGAACAAAAAATTTTTTTGTCAAGCTCGTATCAGATGTATGTGTCAAGATTGCAAGTGATTGCAAGTTGGAAAATAAATTTCGACCAATCGAATAATGTTGACATTAAGTCTTCTTCATCTTGACTGATTGAATTCTGATTTCCAATTCAAAATCCTCAATTTTTTTATATATGAACAGAGAGAAACTTCTCAGATATAAATATTGATTATGTTAATTTTAATTGATTTTTATTTTTATTTTTATTTAAAATTCAAAAGATAAAAGATTTATTTAAGATTTAAAATTCTATCCAATTTCGAAGAGATATTTTAGATACTTGGTTATTCAAAACAATTTAAGGTTATAAATTAACAATAAAAAAATTAATGCTTAAATCTATCGAAATTTACGAAACGATAATCATTATTTAGAATGTATAATAAATCGAAAAAACTTGAATAGATTTTTATTTTAATTAGAATTAATTTTTAAAAAGGAAGAAAAAATGGAATAATATAAATTATAAATTGTGGATAATTTAAATATTTAATAAATATAAAAATATTTAGACATTAATTAAAGATTGTGTCTTAGTTTTCAAGAAAGAAAATTTTTTTTTGATACGCGCAACATTCATTAGTTGCGTTCGGTGAATTATCTTTTTAGATGCTAATCGAACTGTTGTGTTTTCCGAACGCAACCTTGCAGAAATATGTACATATACATGCTGTCACGGATACCCGAAGCGGTATTGTTTAAAGATGGTGTGGTTCACGTTTGTGCATGATTTTTTCAGTGTTTTTCAAGTATTTTCGTCACGTTTCATTCTATCGTTTGCACGCAACGTTGTATAGGAAGAGACTAAAGTTTAGTGGGTATTGTTCCCTCGCGATATCTGTAAACACAGTCAGCAAATCTGGATGAGACCAGGGAGAGGATGATCGCCGCCTCAGAACCGGTGGTAAAGTAGATTGATGTTACACATTTATTTATTTTTCCTATACTAATACTAACACAATCGGAAACCTGTAGCTAATAATGGATACAAACAAAGCATTTTATTTCAAGGAAATATCGTGGCATAACACAGAGGCATATGATTATTGTCTCTCATTTCAGATCTGATATTTCATTGTCAGTGTAGATAAAAAATGTGCTCGAATCATGTCTCTGATTTATATCTTTTTCAATTCAAGTAATATTTTATCTTTATTTTGCTCTTTGCTTGACTTGTTAGTGATTTGTCTGTATACAGTTAACCTTTTAGAATATAATATTGAATGAATAACTATTCTTATATCTGATTTACGACATGAATAACAGTTACGCTATTTAATATAAAATGAAAAGAGGCTCAATGATTATCTGCTATGAAAACTCGGTAAAGATTATATGAAATGATTGATAATATAAAAGCTTAATATTTCTTTAAGGAATACAAGCCAGGTGGTCGGGAGATAATCTTAAAACATCCTGGATCCCTGATCAGTCAGCAGTCTAATACTCGAACGGTTGGTGGAGAAAATGTTCTATTAAAAAGATTTAGCGAAGTAAATATATCAGAAAAATCTCCTGTAAGATTTCAAAATGAATAACTATATAGTAAAGAGGAGAGAACGGGTTTGAAAATTTATGTTTATAATTAGCAATATTATCTACTTCAAAATATGTTTCTGATTACATACACATTATATACATATGATATACATTATATATATATTAATTTGAAAATTATTTTGCTGATGTAATAGAAAATTAAATCAAATATGAAGATAACTTATGTCTTCTAACATCCGTTCTCTCGCAATTTATTTTTCTTCATGCAAAGTCTTTTCAAAATGATATTTAATGGTAAATGTCTTATTTCTAGAAAGAGACATGGTTGGTACGCAGTAATAAAATATGTGAGGAGGAAGAATTATATTATTCGGGCAAAGTAGCAGTTCACTGTAAAGGCAATCAAACTACTCGAGTGCTCAAAGCAACCTATACATGTGAAACTGATATTAAGCATGCACTTTGGTGTACCTTTCACACTAGTACTCCAGATCATTTGATCAAAAGTAAAGAATCTGAATCTAACGATTCAATTGAGAAATCTATAGAATGTATTTGCTTGTTAGATTCCTATACTCTTAAAGTTTTTACAGAAAATGGCGAAGACTACGTTTCTGCTTTACAATTTCAGGTAAAGCATTTCTTTTTTGTAAGGATAAAATAGCTGTAGCTGAAAGTAAAGATGCATGTGATGACATTGTATTTTTTTGTATTGTAATCTTTGAGTGAATCATAAAATGAAATGCTTAAAATATAAGAGCAAATATCAAAAAGATTTAATTTTATTACGGTAATATTAAATTTTATTTTATTTTAACACTTATTAAAGACAAAGCTAACTAGCAGTCATAAAAATGATTATTGTTGTTCCTTGAAACTAGAAGCCATTTACAAAAAAATTATTACTATTATTATAAATGAATTATAAAGATTTATATTAACTTATAATTTTAATATAATTTTAAATACATCAATTGATAACAGGTCTCTGCTGTATGGCCAACAAAATATGGGATTATACTTGAAAAATCTCAAGTGCCAATTACGGATTCGAGGTATATATAATTTATTTAAAAATTAAATAAAATTCAATAATTTATATCCTACATTCTTATGTTTTATTGATAATTGATACAAAGTTCGAATTGCAACGTTTATGTTCATACATTTTATTTTTAGATATGTATCATTTGAAAGCAGCAGATTACCAACACAACATGATAATAATTTACCAGTGGCCTTTTCATTAATGCATCCATTAGATGAAATTTGTCCTCTATTGATTAAACATGGTAAATAAAATAGTTTATTTATAGAATTAAATATGAATAATAACATGTATTGTAAAAAATATCTCGTGCATTTGGTGATGATACTTATGCGAAATGTTTCAATTAATTTTTATTGCTAGTATAATTGAACTTAAATATTTTAGGATCTGTGTCATACATGAACGACTCAAATCAGCAGATTATATTTACTAACTCAGAGCCATCCTTTGCTATGATATATGATACGAAGACAGGTTTGCATTCGGTTTACAAAATTCGCAAAGCATCAGCTGAAGAATGCCAAATAGTTTGTGGAAGTAATGACACGATGAGTTTATTCAATCATTCAATGATGTCGCCATTAAATGTTGGTAGCAATTTATCTGCTAATAAAAGTTTCACCAATAAGGGTCCTCTAAGTCCCTTTCTTTTTGGTAAAGAAATATCCATATACATATGCATATACATGAAAAAATTAAAATTTAGTTAATTAATATATCATAATGAAAAGAGAGACATTTGTTAAGCTAATAATAATTATATAATAATACAATAATTATAATTATACAATTTGATCAAAGTAAATGATAGGAAAAATTGATGTAAATAAATGAAATGTATTGTTGCAGGAGTGTCAAGCTTACAAATAAATAACTCTGGTTTAGGATTGCCTAATACTCCATTTGGATCGCGTACTACCTCTTATAGTACTAATTCGGGTGGACCGTCACCTCAACAACAGCATTCACGTTCACAAAGTTCGATGGCTACCATTTCTCGTTGTCAATCACCTACGCAATCGGTAGCTATGTCCCCTCTGTTTGGACCACCTGTAAACTCAAATATTTACCACAGCAGATTACATCAAACTGTCATGATAACTGGCTCAAATCAAACATATAGTCCAGCTCCCAGTTACAATAGTATCCGATTAAAAGATATTCCAACTGCAAGCAAACCTTTGTATCCTGAGATCTGTCTTGAACATGTATGGACAGAGAATGTTGGTGTATCCAAGTAAGTAATTCGCGTTATCTCGCGTTATTGTCTCGGTTTGCACCAAGCTTTAAGGAGACATTTAAGAATATTTGTTAAATAATGAAGAAAATGGAAAATTTTATTTTTTTAGAGATACTTGTGGTCGTGCATCTAAGGTTTTTTTAACATCGGATCTTGTTGGACAGAATTACTTGGGCTATTTAATTCCAAATCGTTCACAACTGTCTTTAATGAGATTAGAAAAGACTAACAAACAACAACAGATTATTTTCGGAATGATAACGAACATCGTGGCTAAAGATGCTATTAATTTATCGGTTAGTATATATTATTTATCTGCATATTTAAAATAAGGAAAATACAAAATCATTTGAATGTATTGTATATTGAAAATGTGTATTGATTAATGTAATTTGATAATAACATAAATTGATTTCTTCCAGAATTTGCACATGATAGCAATTGTAGATATGTCAAACGGTATAACGTTATACACAGGAATTACATGCGTGGGTAAATTGCATATATCTGGAATGCTCTCAAATTTTACGGGCAGTAATTACTTTTTATCAAATAGTAATGCTAAGCTCGGATCTCCATTTCCGAGACGGAGTTCTTTGATTCCTCAGAATTGTACAGCCTCGCACGAAATTAAATTCGAAGAAGCTTTACATTTATTGAGTCCTGTAGGTGGTAATTGTGCTCGTCCGCCAATACTTTTGGAAAATTCATTACTGGACACGAGTTTTCTCACTTTGAAAGAAACTGTAGGTAATGAGATAACCGTAGAGTGTGGAAATAAGCAATATTTTCGTGTAGCAATACCTGTTGCCAGTACATCGCCTTTAGGTAAGTATATTAAATCTGAGAAACATTAGCATATGAATAAATAAATTTATTAATATTGATTGCAAATAATTGAAATTAATTGTTCTCACATATGTATTATATAGTTAACTCACGTTATACATTTTTTTACAGTTACTAAATGTTTACATATTCTACGAAATGTTCTCCAAAGAGACTTAGCGATGCAATTGTTGGTTAAATGGTACGGTGCTAGAAATGCCCCAGGCCCACAAGACTTTTCACCGGCGCAAGAGTGGGATCTCTTTCTTATAGTTCTGTTTACATTATTGGGATATGATGTGGAAAAACTGGATGTGATACGAAATAACGAAAAAGATCAGTGTACAGAATTACCTAGTTTACAGATGATGTTACCCAAAAAGCAAAAAACTAGCAATTGTGGATCGACTGGTGATTGGGTGTATATGTTAAATGCAAATGAATATGAAAATTCTCGAACTTTTATGTCGAATGTATTAAAGGGTCAGATAGTACCTTGTTTTATTACGTCTCTCAATGCTATAGAATCAAGTAGTGTTGGCAAAATAAATGTACAAGCTATCTTGTTTCCACATTTTTCACTTATTTTATTTTCTCTTCATTTGTTATACGAAGAATTAAAATTAAACAGCATTATATCGAAAAATTTGCCATTACTCGGACAACTATTATATCAATTAAGCATAGATCTGAAATTCGAAATGTATGCTCATCATTACTATCTTGATTCACCTTCGTTGGCTTCTCTAAAAAACATGAGATCTCAAATTAGTGACTCAGATTTGGAGAAAATAATAATTCCAAGTTACATACCTCGAAAACCACCAAATATATTTGAAACGTTAAACAGTATGTTGAGTGGAACGGACATGATTGCATTTCCGTATTTAAGTTACATTAATCCAAGAACAAGAAATATAATATATCTAACAGCTCTTATAGCAAATGAAAATCGTATTGATATATTAGAAATGGAGAAATATATCAAAATAATTGTACCTGCTGGAAATCGTATCGATTTTCAAGAAATCGGAAGCAAATTTGACAAAGAAATACTGAAGAGATTGGAGAAACCAACAATGGACAGAATAATATTATTATATCACGAAATGGGTAAGCAAACAATACAGCAAGCAATTAAATATTATGAAAATTATCCCTTTTTCAAAGATAAAAAATAATATTTTGATCTTAGATATGAGAAAAGAAGATCTCGAGACATTGCCGCCTGCGGTATCTTTGATGATAAAAGATGTTATGCATAGATGTAGAGAAAATCCACCGTCGAATTGGCCTATGCACGCATATGAACTCATAGATCGCCAAGATCTAGCCGTATTAGATAAGCATTTAAAACCATCTTCGAGATTGCAATATATTGATAGTGAGACGAGAGATTATGGAACAAAGGATGAACAAGATGATGGCATGGAATTTGATGATATGGTAAATGATTATGTTATTTTCTGCATTTATCTCTACATTAAATATATAGATACATATTTTTTACAATGTTTATAATTTGAACTTTATTTCATTCAATAGATATTGAAATTACGATTTAGTAAGGATCATAGAATTGCTGAGGTACGAAGATTGCTTAATTCCTCGAAACCAATGAGGATAGCAATAGTTCAAAGATCAAATGTAAGCGATCACGAATTTATAGAAGAGCAGGAAAGACATTTGCTCACATTATGCACGAGAACAATGGCATTACCTGTAGCTAGAGGCATGTTTACATTGAGAACTTCCACTCCGATGATAACAGAACAATTGCCCATTCCACGATTATGTTTAACCGGTATGATTGCATATCACAATTTAAATTCATTCCTTTAATTGATTAATTAATTATTTTATATGTTTTCATTAGGCAAGGCACCGCCTCGTGGAACTACTGTCGAGTTAACTCACATAGATGTTCCTCCAAATATGAATCTGTGGCCGCTTTTTCATAATGGAGTAGCTGCAGGCCTATGCATTCATCCAGATGCTGCGAATATCGACTCGACATGGATAGTGTATAATAAACAACAACAGGGTGAATACGGTGTAGAACATTCGGGATTTTTGATGGCTCTTGGTTTAAACGGACATCTGAAAAACTTAGCTCCCTTAAGTACATACGAATATCTAGCCGATTGTCATGAAGCTACTAGTGTTGGACTTTTATTGGGCTTATCGGCAACACATCGTGGCACAATGAATGTATCTATGACTAAATTATTATCATTGCACGTGGAAACACTTTTACCACCAACGAGTATTGAATTAAATGTACAACAAAATGTACAAGTAGCGGCGCTGATGGGAGTTGGTCTTGTGTATCAAGGAACTGCGCATAGACATATCTCACATGCTTTATTATCTGAAATTGGTAATTATCTGTATAATATGTACATATATTACTAATATAAATGCTAATATATAGATTTATATTTATAGGTAGGCCACCAGGACCCGAAATGAAGAATTGTGTAGATCGCGAATCGTATTCCTTGGCAGCAGGATTAGCATTAGGTCTAGTCATACTTGGCTCTGGTAGCGGAACGGATGTACCTGCGAGCATACCTGATACTTTACATTATTATATGGTTGGTGGACACATAAGACCATTTTCTGGAGCACAGAAGGATAAATACAAGTCTCCTAGGTACAATGAAATTTATATAATTAAATTTTTATAATTAAAAAATTCATACAATTCTTTAAACAATTTAAATTTAAAAAAATTTGCTTGGGAAGAATTAAAATTAAAATAAATTTAAAACCTTTCCCGTAAAAAATTCTATAAATTTCTGTACATTTTTTTACTGAAATAGAATCAAAGTACAATTTTTCTTAATTTATAAATTGTTTCTTTGTTTGCAGTTACCAGATACGTGAAGGTGATTCGATAAATATTGACGTAACAAGCCCGGGAGCAACGATAGCTTTAGGATTAATGTATTTCAATACCGGAAATCGTGCGGTAGCAGAATGGATGCAACCACCTGATACACAATATTTATTAGAATTTGTAAGGCCAGATTTCCTGCTGTTAAGAGTGCTCGCCAAGTCATTGATTTTGTGGGATGACATCGAGCCAACCAAGACATGGGTTTCTAGTCATGTGCCGAATATCGTTTATAAATATAGATTGCAGAAACCTACGCCGGAAGTTACGCAAAATGTGGATTTGGAAACTATCAAGTAAGTAATGATATCTTTTCAAAGCATTTTTTAATCTCTCAAATTTATCTGATATACAAATTTATGCTATTTATCGTTATAATTTATAGCCAGGCCTACTGCAACATTATAGCTGGTGCTTGCATGGCACTAGGATTGAGATATGCAGGCACTGCTAATAAGAACGCTTTCAAGACTTTGTATAATTACGCTCAGATGTTTACGGCATTGTCACACAAAACTATAGCCGAATTGGCTGGCAAATCCACCGTTGAAACGTGTCTAAACGTTGTTCTGCTTTCAACTGCAGTGGTAATGGCGGGTACTGGTAATTTAGATGTAAGTATTAATATTTGCTAACAATGAGCACTCAAGAAACACTTATTGACAATCTGTATCTAAATTTATAGATTATGAGGATATGCAGACACATACGCACTCGCGTAGGACTCACCAGCGGTGTAGTTACATATGGATCTCATTTGGCAACCCACATGGCTCTCGGTCTCCTTTTTTTGGGTGGTGGAAGATATACACTTTCTAACAGCCCGAATTCAGTGGCGGTTCTGATAATTTCGCTTTTTCCAAAATTTCCAACTCATAGCAATGATAATAGGTTTGTGAATGTTGCTCTTATAATGAATGTTCCTTTAATTCTTTTAAAAAAGAAAAAATTGTGTGAATAAAAACTATTTTTATCATAATAAAAAAGTTTTAAAAAAGCTTTCTTTTCACACTTTTTAGATGATAATACTCTAAAATCTTTTGTATCTAAGCAGTGTTATTATTTCAATAGGTATCATTTACAAGCTTTACGTCATTTATACGTATTAGCAGCTGAACCACGTATTATCTTACCGAGAGACATAGATACTGGACAGTATTGTTACGCGACAATACATTTAACGTTCGAAACTAACAAAGAAGCTGAAGGACAAGAGATCAGTTTACAAGCACCCTGTTTATTACCGCAGTTATGTAGCTTGAAGAAGATTGAATTAAAAGATTCGAGATACTGGAAAATTACATTTTTGAAACATCACAATTGGCAACAATTAGAAAACATGTTAGAAAGACATGATTTCTTAAGCATCAAGCAGAGAGCTGGTTGTTTATCGTACTTGGAAGATCCTCATGTAAAACATTATTATTATTATTTAAAGAAATAGCTTAAAGATTATTCATTTTAGTTGTATACATATTAAACGTATTATAGATATCTTTACAAATGTCATTGATGAGTATTTTATTTCAATTAGGGTTTTAGAAGCTTAGTGGCCCAAACTCTGACAACGGAAAATGCAATTGCATGGGCTGCGCGGCCAGAATATGTTACATCATTTACAAATGATAAAACTGTATTGAATGTAGTGACGTCTTTTTTGCAATGGTCAAAAAATGGAATGATTCGTTCAGAAAGTATTAAGAATTTGTCGCAAAATGGTACAATTTGATTAATATACGCTTTTAATATACACTTAACTCAAGATTAATAGAGATCTATAATATATTTTATATAATTTTTTTATAAATTATATGAGATTTTTTTATATGAAAAGGCATTATATTTACGACTATTTTACATGAAAAGAGATTATATTTATGACTATTTAATTTACAAATTAAGAGAATCATATAAGATATCTTTTCAAATAGTTCTCATCTATATTGATACATCTTCTTTTTATATATTAACTCTCTTATTTCTCTCGTTTGTACGTTTTGTAAAATAACTTTTTCATCGAATAATAACTTTAAATTTACAGATGTACAATGCAAAATGCCAGAATTTGAACAGTATTTCCTTCACATGTTTGCAATAATAGTGTATGAATGCATTACAAAAGATAAAGTAAGTCTTATACCGTTATGGCTGCATATAATTAAAAGTATAAAAATCATTGAGGAGCAACCAAACAGCTTTGCGATATGGCAAATAAAGCTTCTTTTGTCACAAATGTCGAGGAAAACCAACTTTACAGATGATGAAAATCCATTACTCAGCATAGAAAGTATGTTCGCAATTAAACAGAAAACGTCGATTATTCTGGATAAATGGGAGCACGGTATTTATTAAAGCATGGCATTAATTTAAATTGACAATTAGCCAATAATTTATTGTTAATTTTGTTATATTTAACTTTTTTCTTTTCAGACATAAAATCTGTGTTTAAAGAATATCTTACAACTGGAAAAGTACAATTCTCTGATACTACATCTCTAGCTAAAATGTGTGCATATTTTATATTCTATGGTATACCATATCCAATCGACAAATCAATCTGTAAGTTTCCACAAATACGTAAATGTTTTTACTTGATAAGGATATCATTCACTTTCCATTTATTTTTAGTGAATTCAATTACGACGGCGCAGAGCTCTTCTAATATACCGAATATTACACTGTATAAATTGCACAAAATTTTACAAACAAGTTGAAGGTAAAATCTTTATATAATACATGTACAATAAAATATTAAAAATAATTGAATATTAATTTTTCTTTTCATTAAAGTCATGATGTTTTTACTTACATTGCAAACTAAAAACATTATTCTACAATCAATATGTGGCTACATGAAATAATCTGTAATTTTTTTTGTTGCATTTAATGTTTAATAAAATTTGCATAACAATATCTACATACATAGTAAAAATCTAAAAATAAATATATCTTAAAAATCTTATAAATAAAATAACAATTAAAAAGGATAAATTGAGAAATAACTCATATAGGATGAAATGTTACTATTTTAGAGTTTGAATTTAGTGGCCGGTAATAAGAAAAAATATATAAATATAGGCATTTAGATTTTATTTTAAATAAATCATAATTATAAAAAAGATCACTATTCATTTATAAAAATACTTGTAATCAGCAATATATATTAAATTATTATTCAGGATCACAGAAGTCTTACAAATAAATTCTCATCTCTAGTTGTATTCCATCGAATTATTTGTATAATTTTTTTATATAATTCAATTTAATGTATATATACATTTATTAAGTTATATTAGAGCAAATATGTTGAATTGATGAAAATTACAAAATGTTACGTAAATAGCCTGTTTCGCCTTCTATAAAATTGTTCTTCGTGTATAATAGGTGTACCAGTTATCATATGTATCAAGTTGTCGATCCTTTCTCCAACAAAAGAATAAGAATATAAGCATCCAACTAAAATACCACCCAGATGACCGATAAAGGAAGAATTTGGGACCAATAAGTGTATCAATATTAACTCGAGCCAAACCGCTAGTTTACTTGGTACTATTAATCCACTGATATTGTGTAATTTGTCGCGTTCTTCGCACAGCGCAATGATTTTCAGTGCAAATAATGTGGCAGAAAAACCGATAGCACAAGCCGTGAAATATCCGTAATCGCCTGTTAATTGCATCAGAATGTATCCTAGGAATACATACATAGCACTACATCCGATAGACAATACACCCAGTAAAAGAACAAAATTCATCGTTCCGTAGATGGGCTCCAAGTAAGAACCTTTCAGAATAAAAGAAAGCATGTTGTAGTACAGATGCATGTCAGATCCATGTTCGAAATTTGAAAGGAAGAACGATTGCCAGTTTTTGTACTTAATTATTTTAATAGCCGATATGCATACATCTTCCGCGTTCCATGGCACCCGTATTAGGCCCATATACAGTAAAGTCTAGAAAGAGAAAAATATATTTATACTCTAAGAATGATGCTCATAAAAACTTGTAAAGCTAAAAACTGTATAGCAATCGATTAGAAAGATTAATTCAATTTTATCAAAGTGAGTAAACTGTGTTAATTCTAAAGAGATTGACTCAAAATAGAGCAAAACAAAATTATATCAAATTTTTGGTAAAGATTACCTGTGCAATGATTCCAATTAGAGTAGCAGGTGGTATTTTATCAAGTCCAAAGTTCAGAGCCTGCATACACAGCAAGAATATGCCATTCTGCAGGCCTTGCTGCCGTCTTTGGCGCATCATGATACAGGATATGATGTAATATATTGTTCGATGAGAAGAATCAATTTCAAAATGCCGAAAACAAATTTTCACATCTCTACAGGATTGTCCTGTGAGTAAATTTTAGATATCCATATTTTTTTATCAATATGGATAAGTATGTGATGTTAAGTTTCAACTGAATTCAACTGAAGTTTCACTGAATCCTCAAGTTTCACTGAATCTGCACTTGCTTGATGTTTTGTTTATAAAAAAAAAAGAGAGTCTGAACAATCAAAGTATCCACTTGATGCTGTAAAAAGAATAGTGAAATTAAAAGCGATTTTTAAAAGAGATTATACTGTGAGTATTCATACTTCAATTCTATATTTAAGATCATCTAATTGAATCTGATCTTAAGTGATTTGAAATTTCTGCTTTTAATTAACAAAATAATTCATTAAAATCTAAAGATCGTATTTAAGTGATCTTAAATATAAATATAAAATCGAAATATCAAATCGGACTACAAATACCACTACAGATTACATTTTAAGATTAGAAATCTGTATGATAGAATAAAATTAATGGAGAATTCTTGAATAATTTATATCAATGTATGAAAAAATAATCTCTAGCATTGCAGTTTGTTATATTATTTTGAAAACCTTCGTAACAAATTTGTTCATATAAATAATTATCCAATCAAATGGACGCAGAACGTATCGATTACATTGCAATATCGCGCGCAATTCGTACGTACTGCTGCTATTTGTTCAATAGATAAAACAGATTTTTTAACCTACAAAAACCTTCAACGTTCTAATTTCATTTGTCTCAGGTCCACGGCTGTCACTTCTGTATTTCCCTCAAGAAAACACATGATTACAACAAGTTTCTAAAGCGAGAAAATAAAATTTCCCAGTTGGTTGATCCGAATCACTGTAATCAATATAGAAAACAAAAACGAAACTGAATGAAATAATTAGAACCGAATGTGACATCGATGACATGAAATTTTGAAAGATGATGTAGTGCATGCTGATTGGTTGCACCATGTCGATGTTCCTCCTTTCTACTTCGATATATTGCGCGATTGGAGGTAGACGCGAGGTATCGAAGTCGAAATCTCGGTCGAAATACCACATGCCAATGAATTACATATATATGATGCTCCGGGAGTTGGATACATGTTGTCGACCGTGTAGAGGAACACCTCTATCTGAAAGAGCATCTTCCACGCGTCTGTATCCGAGAAGATAAGGACTTATTATAAACATACGATGCGCGATCACTTTTTCTTATCATAAAGATAAGATAGTCTGATCTTTCAAAAGGACGATACAAGTCGAGTGTTTGCGATATTAATAGATAACGTGGCACGCGTAATTTCCTTTTTGGTTCTCTCTGGAAAATAATAGGGATCCTTATTACTTTCCATTGTGACAAATGCGTCGATAGAGTGACGCTAGTGTTTGAACAATATTTCACAAGGTAAGGAACAAGCTTTTTTACGATTGTTCTGATTGTTTTATTTTGTACATCAGACAACAGTGTTCAGAAAACATCCTTATGATGTCTTTTAGGTATCTTTTAAGCTTGGTTGCAATATAAGATTAATTTTAATTTTGGTTCAGTTTTTTCTTTATCTTCTTCTAATTCTAAGATAAATAATAAGTTAAACTGAGATTGAAATTGATTTTATATTATTGGGTTTTATACTTGTTATTCTACCAATGTAGATTAATTTTAATATCGGTTCAATTTGCTAATCATCTTTTTCTAATTTTTAGAACTTGAAAAAATTGAAGATTTAGTTGATTCAGAAGATTAAAATTAAACTACGTTGGTAGAAACAGACATTTATATCAATGTAAATTAATTGTATATAATCTTGGTTTAACTTATTCTTTATTCTTTTCTAATTCTTAGAATTAGAAAAAGTAAATTAAATCAAGATTAAAGTTCATCTACATTGATAGAAATATTTGATATGTATGTTTCAAAAGATGTATGACATCTTTTAAACATGTATATATTATCTGAGATATCACTAAAGATATAACAGTTCTCCACGAGATGTCCTTAGGACATAGAACATCTTCAGAATGGCTTTAGGACATCCCTTGGAGAATTGTGTTGTATGAATGAAATTGGATTCAGAAATAACAAAATATTCTTTGTGGCACAAGATGGTAAAAAAGGACGGGCTTTGGAAGCTGACGCAGCTTCGAGCGCTGATGAAGAATGTTCAACCTAGTGGATGGTCTCTCATTCGAAAAAAAGGTATCCAGGCTCTGATTGTCACTGGAGAGGATGCACATCAATCAGAATATTCGACGGAGCGAGATCAGAGGCGATGTTTTATCAGCGGATTCCGTGGTTCCTACGGGACGGTAGTCATATTGCACGATGCAGCATTGCTGTGGACTGATGGAAGATATTACCAACAAGCTATGTCGGAGTTAGATCCACCAGAGGCATGGACTTTGATGAGGGAAGGTTTACTGGATACACCTACTATCACTGCGTGGCTCGCTGCGAATTTACCATCAAAATCCGTAGTCGGAGCCGATGCTAATCTAATAAGTTTCACGGAATGGACACGATTGCAGAACAGTTTAATCGATGCCGGTCACGATTTGATTCCACTTTCTGAGAACTTGGTGGATAAAGTATGGGGTGATGATCAGCCAGCACCAACAGCCAACATAGTTTTGCCACAATTGTTACGATATTCGGGTCGAAGTGCAGGAGACAAAGTAAAAGCATGTCGCGATGCTATGCGAGAGAATGGCACGACGATACTTGTAGTGACTGCATTGGATGCAATTGCGTATCTACTAAATTGGAGGGGATCTGATATACCTTTCAATCCTGTCTTCTTTGCATATGTCATTCTCACTCTGAAAGATGTACATATCTTTATAGATAGAAGTAGACTTAGCCAGGAAGCATTGGAACAACTGAAGAACGAGGGTGTCGATCCAATCTTTCATGCCTACGAGGATATACATGTTTATATGAAATCATTCGTACAGTCGTGTTCATTTGAGAAAGATAAAATGTGGATCAGCAATAAATCCAGCTTTGCGCTACACCCGGATGTTGCAACTATTCAAAAACATACGGATATTACACCTATTAGCGTTATGAAATCGATAAAGAATGCTACCGAAATAATTGGAATGAGAGCGGCGCATGTGAGAGATTCTGTCGCTCTTGTAAAATATTTTGCTTGGCTAGAAGATAAAATCAAGAATACGAACGAATTGATTACGGAAATTTCAGGTGCGACGCGGCTGGAACAGTTTAGACAGTAAGTCGATTATGTATATTTTATAAAGCAACTCATTTTTTACAATGTAAAATGTAGATAATGTAGATACAAGAAATTAATTTTTTTTCTAAGGGAACAAGCTCATTTTGTCGGATTAAGCTTTACCACTATATCGTCTGTCGGTTCTCATGGAGCAGTTATTCATTATGCACCTACAGCAGAGACTGATGTGCCTATTACAGATAAAGAACTTTATCTCTGTGATTCTGGTGCACAGTATCATGATGGTACGACAGATGTAACGAGAACATTACATTTTGGTGAACCCACAAATTTCGAACGTGAATGTTTCACTAGAGTTTTTAAAGGACAATGCCGGCTATCGACAATGGTATTCCCCTTGAAAACAAAAGGAAATTATCTTGATACACTGGCGCGTGAAAGTTTATGGGGCGTTGGGTACGAAGATTTTTTAAATGAAAACATATTTTATGCGAAAAAATTCAACTCTTTATATCTAACTATGAATTAATTTTAGTCTCGATTATCTTCACGGTACTGGCCACGGAGTAGGATCTTATCTCAATGTCCATGAAGAGCCGATTGGTATCTCATGGAAGCCCCATCCGGATGACCCAGGTTTACAATCAGGAATGTTCTTATCAAACGGTATGATAAAAACATAAATAAATCGTAATCGTTTACGCAATCGAAAACAATAAAAAAAAACATATTTTCAAAACAGAGCCAGGATATTACGAAGACGATAAGTTTGGTGTCAGATTAGAGAATGTTGAGTTAGTTGTTCCTGCAAAGACACCTTACAATCATAAAAACCGAGGTTTTTTGACATTTGAAACTATGACACTTGTCCCTATTCAAACGAGTCTGCTCGATGTATCAATGCTTTCTGACAAAGAGGTATGCGCATTCTCAAATATTTCTCATTTTATTTAAAAATATTTCAATTATGTTTCATGATCTATCTTATTCCAGATCGAATATTTGAATAATTATCATGTAAAATGTTTGGAAGTTTTAAAACCTTTGCTACAAGGACCGGAGAACATTCAAGCACTTAAGTGGCTTGAGAAACAAACCCTTCCTATTTCTCGCCCTAACTGTAATTTAGCACGATGAATTGTAAAAAAAGTCTCTTGAGAGTATGTAACATAACGAGATTGATTTAAACCAATATTACAACGAGGCAGCAAATATTCAATTGGCATAAAATTCATATAATTTTGTGTACACGGATGGCTGTGCAGTATTATAATCCACCCATGTACACACAATTACTTAAATCGACTATACATGAGTGAATAAACAACGAACGAATAGCAAAAATGAATATTTTATTTAAGACTCTTTGGATTATATTTAAAACATTGTACTGTTTTATAAGTCGAATTGCAAAGTGAATCAAATTCTAATAATCATTCCATTTGCATTTACTATGACGTAAATATCTAAATAAATATAGAAAATATATTTGTATACATTGTTCGTTTTTTATTCATTCACCAGATCTATCACCTTGAGAGAGAAAGAAACAAACCTTTACCATGAACGCAATCCATTTAATGTTCTCAACGCCCGCATGCATTATTTCATTCTTGTTTAACATTTGATAAATAAAAAAAATGAAATGATGTTTGCAAGCATTATGAATGTTAAATGGAACGCACTCCACGTTGGTCGTACAATGTTCAATGTATCAAAATGAATCAAATGTTATACAGTTTATTATTCATATCTTATATATATATATATATATATATATATATATAATACAAAAACATGTTATTTTAATAACAGATATATGGATCTAAAATTATATTATAAGCCACTAACTATGTCACAATTTCATCTCGATATATACTAAACTATGAGACATACATTTTTTAATTCCTATTCTTTCTATTTTTTCGGCACATGTTATTTATTTTATGTTGAAGCTGTGTTATATATAATCAAATAAGAAGATAAGTACAGAAAAAAATATTTACTTTTTTAATTTCAACTGCATTTAAAAGTTGACGAGTTTAGGTTGTTCAAAATACGCGCGTACATACACTCAGCGTCATTAATTTCCGAATTAGTTCTTTTTTATTGGATACTTCTAAATATAAAATTTAGAAAATTATGTTATACAGAATTAAATTGAGCAATACAAATACAGATTTAGTATTTTAATTGACAATTATGGTAAATCTAATTCGGAAATGGAAATACAATATTATACTGAACCGCCATCTCTACGCGACTTACATGAAGCCACTTTTAGGTCTCAGGATCGAACGTATCTAGTTATTTCTGTTTCATGGTTTAGAATGGACATGTATGAGACCAATATTATATTTGTCCGTTTTCGTCATACGCCAAATTTTTTTAAGTCTATTATCTGTAGGATAGAGAGATCCGAGTACTTCTCTATCCTACAGTCAATTAATACGCTTGAAAAATTTATTATAACAAATGTAATATCAGAGTTTAAAGCTTATTGAAACTAACAATTAAAGCTCTGGCATTTGAAACAAATTAGATCATAAAATTAAACGTATCCCAAAATAATTTTTTTTTTTCGAGAAGTATTTCGAAAAAAATATCGAGAAAAATATCAAAGGTGCTTGAATTTTCAAAGCGCTTGAAATATTATAACACTTTTGCTTGAAATACAATACATGTATTTTGATATTTTGTGTATTTTCTATCCGATCAAAATTAACATGTCCAATAATTCCCAAATATAAACGTACGAAATTTGATAAAGAATCTTTGCTCTCTTTTTACTGAACATTTTACGCGTAAAATATATGTATCCATCAAATAATTGCGATATCTGATGAATATTTTCGTATTACAACATATTTATCAAATATGAATTATACGTGAGTAGATAATCCATCGCCGCTGATAGATATCGCATAATTTACATGGCGGAAGTAATCCTGCAAGGGAGATGTTGAAACTGCGGAATTGGTTTTTAAATGCATACAATTTACATTTAAAATTACTTAAAAGTTATTTAATTAAGATTCATATCCAGGCTAAGGAATATTTTTTGTAAAAAATTATTATTTAGGTTTTTAAGATGATTATTAATTTCATTATTAAAATTATTAAAAAGATGATTAATCTAATTTGAGATTTACATATATTAATTTCAGCTTCAGTTTGCAATTGCAATTTGTCTCAAATCCAACGAACCTTATCGGCGCGCAGTTTATAAAATTGAAATAATGTATTTGCAAAATTTGCATTTAGTAAACACTAATATTCACTATAACCAAAAATAGAATTATTTCTACTAATTGTTATATTATTAAAAATTTTATAATTGAAATTTATATTTAAATATATAAAATGGCTTTTGCCTTTTTCGCGATACTCTTATTGTTATAAAATACTTTGTTTGGAATTGACGAATGTTGATTCGATATTGACGTCTGCATTTTATAATATATTCTACGGTTATTTCTATGCTCTCGCAAGATGCCGTGTGTAAATAACGTGTTTTTAAATACCTTTAATATTTATAGAAGATGCACCTGTGGAATGTGTATTAGATATTATCTGTATGGCGAAATATAAATATTTCTCCATACAGAAATGTTTATTCGATCAGCAGATTACATAAGAATTGAACTTAAACGGAAATTAAACGATATAATATTTTTATTAAATAATTTTATTAATAAATTTTTATCAACGGATTTTCGATATATAAATATATTCTTTGAGATTAGATTAATTTATACATGTAATTAACCAATATTCTTTGTAACCATGTAAAGCGATTGATTATAGCCATTATTATCTTGACTTTTTATAATATAATTACGACGAGAGGGAAGAGATAATTTCTCGCGAGCTAGGGATGATGGGGAAAACGATTAGGAGAGCAGGACAGTTTCAATGCGTTCTGATTGAAAAACTTAGTTTTCCATGTACCTTGCATTTGTTGTAATAAAAAAAAAATGAAGATCGAAACATTTTTTATACGACAAGATTTGCTTAATAATAGCATGAACACCTAACTTTGACTCATAACCTCTTTTTGAAAAAAATTAGAGAGGGGTCATGTAATTTTTCTTATTTTAACACGAGAGCACAAAGAATGCAAAATTATGCCATTGCTATCTGAAAAATAAATAAATAAAATTTAAGCAGTAAAATTATAATTTGTTATTAAAAAATATTTTCTTTATAATAAAAATGAATATTTTTATGAAAAATATTGAAGAAAAATTGTTTATAGTAATGATTTAAATTTAGATATTGACAGTTCTAGAACTGATTAATGTTTTCACTAGTGTGACGTTATATTTAAATAAAAAAAACTGATAAACATTTCATACTCTTAAAATGGTATAGTAAAATTTCATTTTTTTAGTTCCAAAATGTTCTTTAAATTCATTCTTTTAATTTCATTCTTTAATATCCATATTAATATCCATATTAACTTTTCAAAATTTTTATATTTTATTTACAATTAAATTACTTAAAACTCTCCTCATAAGAATTCAAGCTATTTTAGAAAATTATTTAAAGAAAACTATACAGTCAAAAAAATCTGAAAAAATTCAGAATATTAATTACAAATTTATTCTCAATATTTAATTAAATCCTTATGTTATATGAAAAAACTTAAGAACTTCCTTAATTTAATTGTTTATTCAATTGAGCCTAATATTATCAAATTAATTTAAATAAAAAAAAAAATAAAATTCGTTGCTTAGAATAATATCACATTCTTACAGTCAATCAGTCAAAATTTCCGTCAATAAGCTATCAAAAACTAGGAAACCTTTGATAATCGGCGCGTCTTTATAATTTCCGGTTGGAAACGCGTCGTGGACAAATGATAATGAAGAGTAAGTGAAAAAAAAATAATGAGAAAAAATTAAAAAGTCACAGATGAAGCTACCGTCATTGACAAGTGTGGGAGTTGCATTAAGTGAGCCCGCATTACGTTAAATAAGCCTCGCGCATCATTCTATAAATATTGCACGCGATGTGTAAACTCGCATCAATCGATTACCGGCAAGGGCTTTCGCGAACGCCTGTCGCACCCGCCGTGTCGGCACCCTCTTTCTCTATCTCGCCGACGTAACAATAACCGTGCGGCACCGTAATTCTGAAAATAGCGACGGCAAGAGGTGAGCTGACGCTATTTCGAGTCGCGTGTCAAAACACATCGCGATACGCGATGCGTATCAGGGGCTGCCGGTTTGCGTTCCAGCACGAGAGTAGGTATAGTCCAATCGAAAGATGAACCGTCGTGCGTCGCGTACGTATCAGCGTGCATAGCGTATTCTGACGCGCCCGTATGTACGTCTGTATGCGTGCGTTTAGTCCGCTTCTATATATAGACTTGAATCCCTGCGTATCTCAGTGTCAGGGTGAATGACGGGAGGGTGGAAGGGCGATAGAGTTGCAGGCAGGGTCGCCAGGACGCTCTCCCCAGTGTCATCCCCGACGGTCAAGGGCAGTGGCGTCGCGTGACGTCATGCGACGCTGCAGTGACGCAACTAGTCGCCAAGGGCAACCCACGGTTATGGTCGCTTGGCAACCCCTTTTCGCCCTACTGCTGCCGTTTGAGTCGCGGCTGCCGAGTGCCATACTCCCTCCCACCCTCTTATCCCACCTCATATCGCAGCCGCACTCTCTATCTCGCGTACACGTGCCGTTGCTCAATGAACTCTCCCCGCCGTCTCTC
>Ga0157364_1000004_pt1:32500-57018 | contig 57018 bp, 42 predicted proteins | sample AttsexASBM2_FD_111476 | JGI IMG/M metagenome (GOLD analysis project Ga0157364, IMG submission 111476) | Fungus gardens microbial communities from leaf cutter ant in Ribeirão Preto, State of São Paulo, Brazil - Atta sexdens ASBM2 | ecosystem: Host-associated > Fungi > Mycelium >...
TATCGATTTCATGTTATACAATTGCACGAAAATGCTCTCGCCACGCTCTATGGCATCTAAATAGATGCCACCGAATATCTTACGAGGAGTGAGGGAGGGGGAGAGCGAGCGAGCGAGCGAGAGAGAGAGAGAGAGAGAGAGAGAGAGAGAGAGAGAAAGAGAGAAAGTTCACATTTTGTACGTATCTGGATACAAGCTAAGACACGAAGACATGTAAAGCATGAATAATAATGTCTGTCATTTTTCTATTTTAAGAACAGGATTTTTTTTTTTTATAATCGGACGATTAACTTCCATTTCATTGTAATAGCTTCCATTCAACTGTGAGTTCGTTTTCAATGATCGCACAGATTGTAGTATATTTTAAGTACTTCGATTTTTCGCTGTGACGCAAGAGATATTATTTTTGTACAATGAGAAAACTGTATTTTTATGAGTTTAGTCTTAAAATACTTGAAGTTAATCGTTCTCTCACGAATGATAAAAATTGCATATACAACATCTAATTCTTTCTTTTTTAATTCACATGATAATTTTCGAAATGAGCAAATTGTTTATTATTATTCTTATGATTTATAGATAGCGGAAATTTCAAAAAATTCTTATGTTCGTAAGACTCAATTAATTTGTATCCAGCTATGTTTTAAGATAAATTATAAAGGATCGACGATAAATATGGAGAACCGATGATAAATAACGGATCAGTCGGCGACGGATCAGTTTTGACCGCCTAAAGATTTCCGCAATTTCTTCATCGGTCATCATGAGAGATGCAAAAAAGAAAAGATAATCGATGATCGAGAAAGAGAAAAGAGAGGAGAGAGAAAGAGAAAGAAAGAGAGAGAGAGAGAGAGAGAGAGAGAGAGAGAGAGAGAGAAGAAAGAGGAAAATAAGAATCGGGGACATAGATCACAACTTGTCAGAACGTGACAAACGTAATGAGATCTCAGACGTTAAAGAGGATTTTTTTTCAACATCGTTGTCATGGAATTCATTGATTGCAAGGTGACGACGCGTGGCTCTGGTGGTGGGTTCTTGGATTAGCGTGAGACGCCTCGCGTTTCAGCCTCTGCTTCAGATGTACCTTCGCGTGACGCTTCTTCTCGTCGCTCCTGGCAAACTTTCGGCCACACTGATCACAGCAAAACGGTTTTTCACCCGTGTGCGTGCGCACATGGGTAGTTAGGTGATCGCTCCTCGAAAACGAACGCATGCAGATGCGACACTGAAACGGCTTCTGCCCGGTGTGGATACGTATGTGTCGAGTAAGCTCGTCACTGCGGGAGAACCTGCGATCGCAGCCATCCACCGGACAGGCGTAGGGTCGCTCGTGGACCGGCGTTTTGCTCGGTCGATTCGGGTACTTTCGCGGTTTCACGGGAACCAATCGGAGTGGTATCGCGCTTTGCTGATAGACCTGAGAAAGGATCTCGTGGCCCTTCGACGTGCTCGGATTGTATTCGGCCAGCTGGACTCCTGCGTTACCACAAGTGCCAGATGGAGCTTGTTGTTGTTGTTGTTGTTGTTGTTGTTGTTGTTGTTGTTGTTGTTGAGCTTGTGTTTGAGTTTGTTGCGGCTGTTGTACATTTGGAGTGTAACCGGTACCGGTTGGCTCCTGCTTCAACGTTGTTTCCTGGTGATGGGTGTGAGAATGATGGTGGGAGAGAAGACCAGGATCGTAAGCATCCTCGTGACCCGTCAGCCAGGTCGTGGAGGTGGTGGTCGCCGTGTCGTGATAACCAGGCGGTGGGGGTGGCTTCGAATCGACCTGCAGCAATTCGACGGTTTCGCCGCTGTACGCGGTCGAGTGTAGGTTGGGGTGAAGGAACGGCTGGCCCGCCAAGGTTAAGGTTGGTGACGGTAATGGCGCCCACAGCTCTTGACCCGTCGGCTGTTGCGGTTGCTGCTGCTGGTCGCCCTGGAGATTGCTCAGAGGTGAGGACTGCGTACAGGTCGTGGTGAAGACGCCGCGATAGGTCAACGTCGGTACATTGCAGATATTCACGCTCGTCGCGGGCGCGGTAGACGTGGAATGCGGTGAGTATAAAATTACACCACTCTGCAGCGCGTTACAGCGATCCGCCTCGTCCTGGGTTTGGTGGTGGCGCGACGGCGGACTGCTCGAGGAAGGTGCGTTCGACGTGACGGCATTTCGCGCGTCCTGATGGTGATGATGCCGATGATCCCTACCGGCGGACGGGCCGTTCTCGTCTTCCTCCGCGGTCGCCTCTTCTAGAGAGAGATCCTCGCTCGCCAGGCTGCCTGTGTGAAACATCGATAAAATCATCGTTTAGTTTCGATTTCAAATGTACCACGTGCATGTCATCATATGTATGTTTCATGTCCTATATACGCAATGGGTGTGTATTTGTATCGGGAACCGACAGGAAGAAACACGCGATACGGGGGTGACTTTATCTCTCAAAGGCTCTATCTTTTGTCTGCATCCTGTCGCGCGTTGTTACTTCCTTTCATACGCATATAATTGTTTGACTGATGTTGAGGAAGTACTCATCAAAATCACAAACAAATGAAATGCAATACTGTGCAATTTTTGTTTATGTAAAAAGATTTTACCGAATTCGATAATGTTTTCTCGATATAACTTGTCGGATATATCGCTGAGGAATAAAACACGAAGGAATCGTAATTGTGTTTGCGCTTTTATTAAATATACGTGCTTGCACGTCGGAAGATAAAAAGGTATATAGCAAACGCTTTTGTAAAGCTGTACGATAATCGGGAGGGTTATTACGGTACTGAGGGTGGCGGAGGTGGGGACGGCTGGAAGCATGAATGAACCGAACCGAAGGGATAGTGGGAGGAGGCGGGCGAGGAAGAGGAGGTGGTGATGCAGAGGAGGGTCTCTGAATGTCGGGGTCGTTGGGTATTGATCCGCGACAGGCGGACAGACCTTCGATATTACGTGTTTTCGCGGGCGAGTGTAATAAACGTCAGTAACACGCCTCGTGGCTCTTCGCCGCAGACGTTATACCGGCTGATGCTTGCACTGCCGAGAGTGCGGTACTCGAATACTTTGGACGATATCTAAATTTTCCCGCGAATGATGCAGATGTTAACGACCAGGCATCGAGGAACGCGAGGAGCTCGCGAACGTATAGAAAGCGAAAGGTCGACGAAAGCGAAACAGTACGTATTCAATGAGCGCCGTGTTTTCGCCCATGTAATCCTGTTAATGTTCGCCGAATCACGAAGGATACAGATTGTATCCAATCGGTCCCGTGGGCCTCAACTATACAACAACGATCGCATATAATATATTATATTATCCTCCTTTGTTGCGTTACGCTATCAACGAAACGCATCCGGAGTAAATAAAGTCCTAATGATGAAAAAGTAGGTATTCGAGTAAAGCTGCGTTAAGAGAAACGGGAGGATTCTCTCTTTCTCTCTTTCTTTCTCTCTCTCTCTCTCTCTCTTTCTCGATCTCTCGATTCTCATCTTAAGGATTAGCTGATTGTAGGTACCTGAGATTGGTGGCGGTTCGACAAGCGCGGAGGGCCCGAAGAAAGACGGTAGGTCGCTGCTGGTGGTAACCGGCGTGTTCAAGTCGCCGGGCTTATCCTTATCGTTCGTATCGTGAATATCGCCCCTGCAATTCCTGATGCAACTCTTGTCATCGTCGTCGGGTTGCCGGTGTCGCTTGCCGTCCGCGATATCGGTGGACGGAGACGAGACATTGGGATGCAGCTGATGCTGATGATGATCGTCCAATCGATGATGATGCTGATGATGCCGTTCGTGGTTGTGTTCCGTGGGGGTTGTTGAGCTGATTTGAAGTTGCATATGTAATGGCACGTTTGTGGACAGGGAGAGCTGCGGCGTGTTTGTCTTGCCGCAGCTGGTAGAGGACGAATTCGTGCAGGTCGCGTTCACGGATGTCCCGCTAACGCCGCAAGTGACCGAGCTGGACGAGGAGGCCGCATTGTACGGTAAACACGCGTCGAAGCTAAGCTGCACCGGCAGATTGAACGTCGCGTGATGATGATGATGATGATGACCCAGTGGTGGTGAGGAGAGCAGAAACGGGCTGGTGGCCGCGTGCGGCTGCGAGCCCACCACCTCTACGCCGTCCATAGTCATCCTCTGGAGCTGGTCGCCTCCCTGGGCGATGGCAGAATCCTCGGTGCCGCACTGCGTGTCCTCGCCTGCGGTTGTATCGTTCAACGTAATTATTATGGTTAAAATTACTGCCGCAATCCTCGATCACTCCAAGTATTATTATTCCGAGAGCAATTAAGTATCTCTTTCTCTCTCTCTTTCTCTCTTTTTCCCAATGTAAATAGCGCGCGTGTTAAAGATGTGTGAATAATGCGTTAATATTCTCCCGATCTATCAAAGAGATCGATCCGTCACTCTACTTCTTTCAGCTAGTAGGATTAGTAGTGATTAAGTATGTGTGACGTTTCCCTCTTTCTTGCTCGATCGCGTGGCGCGCGCCCTTGGTTAACTCAATCGAACCGTCCGCGCGCCGGTTTGACGCGAGAAAAAGAGCTGTCTTCCTTCTCACCTTGGCTTTCTTTTTTTTTCTACCTCGATGGATGCCACCGGCCGTGGCCGGTAACACCGCGTCGCAGAATGGACCACCACCGACCACTAGTAATCACCATCACCGACACCAATTTTTACCACCACCGTGTACGCCAAGGAAGCTTACGCGCGTGTAGAACCGTTGCGGCTGTCTTGAATACGCATCGATTTTTCGTCGATAGGTCAATTCGATCTGGTACCACCGTTTTCACCTCGCGAACGATGAAGAGGACAGACAGACTAGTATGAACGGTATATATCGTGGGGACCGGTGTACGCGTGTATACGTCTGGGACGCGCACCGCTCTCGCGGAATATTACACTCCTCTTCTCACCTTCTGAACGTTACGAACGCGACGCGTCCGAGAGAGCCGATGTGAATACGCGTCGGAAAGCGAGGCAAAAGTATTCGTGCGGCGAGAGAAGACGTGTGTCCGGCAACCGCCACCCGCCGTCGCCGTCGCTGCCGCCGCTGCCGCTGCCGCCGCCGCCGCCGCCAACCACCGCCAACCGTTGCCGCCGCCGCCGTCGCCGCCGCCGTCGCCGCCGCCGCCGCCGCCGCCGCTGCCGCCGCTGCCGCGTCAGGTCCACGCGTGCTCCGAATCTGTGCGCGAGTGAGAGCAAATACAGTGTGTATGATCCGGTAACGTGTGCGTAGGCGCGCGAACGTGAGCGCGCTCGCGCGCGCGCGAGTGGCCGCGCGCGTTTTACGTCGCGTCGACAACTCTTTCTCTTTCTCTCTCTTTCTCTCTCTCTTTCTCTCTCTCTCTCTCTCTCTTTCTTTCCCTTTCTCTATCTTTTTCCCTCTTTTTCTCTCTGTCCATCCATGTTTATCTGTCTCTCTTTCAAACCGCGCGCGGATTCGCTTCTCTTTTTCTTTCTTTCTTTCTTTCTTTGAACGCGACTCTCCTTCGAGTAAAGATGTATAGTTCGGTCGAGAGAGAGAATATGTATTGGCTCGTGCACGGCGACGTTGTTAAAGGACGCGCGATGCGTGGGGGTCGCGCACGAACTGAGCCGAGCGACGGCGCGCCCCGTAGTTTTATGAATGGACCGCCGAGACTGTCCCATATTTGGAAGCGCGGAGTCGAGACCGCCAGCCAATCCCCGCCCGGTCGGACCACTGTCTACGCACGCGTGTGTGCGCGCGGGATACATTTTCATACATGTATGCGCGTATATTTATATACGCCGGGGTATACATGTGTATTTAAGAGACTTCAAGATACACACACGCGCGTATATTTAAATACACGTACGACGCACGCAGATCCTATACGCAAGTATCGCATGTATAAGTGTAAGATCTGAACGATCCCCTTCTCCCCTCCCCCCCGCCCCACCCAGTTACCAATGCTTCTCGCGCGCCGTCGTAGTTACCAGCCAGTGCTTACGAAGTACGAGCGTATATCTATCCCCACCAGTTGCCCTTCGCGCGCCGCCACCTTCCCCTAACTCCCTCCGCGTACTAGCGTCCCACCATGGGAGCTTCCTCCCCCTCCTTCCCCGGCTCCACCACCCCGTTCACTAGTGACGTAGAGCATCGTGACGTAGACTCGCGGCGCGCGACTGTTGTCTCCCCCTCCCCCTGTATGAGGTACTTTCGAGAACGCGCGAGCACGCGACGGAGGAAGATGGAGGAAAAGCCGCGAACTGGCGTTAAGGAGAGCGAAAAAGCGAAGCGGAGGACAGAGCGCGATCAATCTGACGTTATATCGCGGAGTGACTCTTGTCACCAATTGGACGACCTAACGCAGATGAGAAATTTTTTCTGTTTTCTTCTTTTCTTTTTTTTTTCTGTCTCGTGTTGAAGAGAAATAGGCAACAAGAACTCAGCGTTTCGATTCCAGACGCATGTAGTTAATCGTAAATTAAAATAAGCAGGTCGGATCGGTCGGCGGATCGCGTGTCGAAACTTAATTGTCACCGGTCGTCAACGTCGATAACTATTCCTGTCATAACCACGCTTGTCGGCGCGGCAGTGCGAAATTATTAACTGCTCGTACATAGCCGGGGCAAATATGGTAAACCGTGTATCGCGGTAAATTATCTTGTATTACTGTCAATTATGCGCGAAGTCCTAGAGAATAAGTATTCACTTACGTGCGGAGCGCAAATTGCCGCCATTATCGTCGTTATATCGGTAACTAAGTCCGCTGAGAAAAGGCATGCGGCATGATAATGAAATTCCGCAGATCGCTATCCCGCATGTATCGTACGGGATGACGTGGAGGAGACCATCGATCGCGGGGGAGCAAGGGACTGCTATTCCCCTCCCCTCCCCCCCCTCTCTCTCTCTCTCTAGTCTACTATTATTGGATCTATCACGACGAACGGAGCGTCGAGAATGTGGCCTCTCAGCGTTTGGCCGATTGCATATATGTATATGTATAAATAGTTACGTAGTCATCCACGGTAAAAGCGATACAAATCCGTCGCGTACAGAGAAAGTAATTTTATCCCCGGACGGTGGTTTTCTCCTTCTTTCTCTCTCACTCTTTCCCCCTGTCTTCTCACATCTGTGAGCGCGCGTGTCTGCCATACATGAGACAGACCTGCGGCACCTCTCCTCGGGAGGGTAAGAGACGCGTGCCATTTGTGCGGACGCGTGCGTGCGTCCGTCTGTCCGTCCGTGCGTGCGTGCTTGCATGCGTGCGTGCGTGCGTACGTACGTGAGCGCCCGGTTAGCAGTCACGTATATACGCGCACGCGCGTACGATCTTTTTCTCGCGGGCGTCTCGCAACCACCTGATGCCCTATTTGGCACCACGCGCTGCCACGCGCCCGTTCCCCCTCTCCCTTCCCTTGCTCACCGTCTTGCTCTCTTGGTGTCTCTTGCCCCCTTGACCCCTTCCCGCTGTTCGTGCCGTGTATTTATCCTCTCTCTATCTGTTTCTCTCTGTCTCTCTCTCTCTCTCTCTCTCTCTCTCTCTCTCTCTCTCTTCAATTTTCTTTAATTTTTTATTCTATTTTGTTTATTTTTATTTTATTTTATTTTATTTTTGCTGAATTTATTATGCTTGAGCGTTTCTTCTTTTTCTTGTAACTAATTTTCTTTAATTTTTGTAATTTTTTCTGTTCTCAATGTCACATTTGCATTAATTTGTTCTTAAAGAGTAAAAGCTAAAATGATAATAAATGCCCTAACATCTCTTATTTCTCCTATTTGACGCACTTTTATATCTTTTTTTGATCATCCTTTGATAAGGAGGGTGTGCTTTTATTATAATTCTGTAAAAAAGCTCAATTTCTTTAATAATCGAAATCGAGTAGAAATATGCGATAATACGCAGTCAGATTTGCACAAAGTGAGATACAAGCCGCTATATATTATTCTCCATATATATACATTCTCGATTTACATAATGTTGAAAGGTATCGATTTAATTTATATATAGAATATAGATAATCTCCAAATCTGTTCTATTCTGGAGGTAATGTTATTGATGACGAAATTATAACTATTAGGAAATAAATGCTAGCAAACGGTTTTGCTTTCAGATAATGCAACAGACCTATAATTAATGAGACTACCAAATAAGTCGATACTCTTGAAGAATACGTCATACCTATTATTGATTTCTCTCTTATATTTTTTATTATTTATAGGCTAATCCAAGTTAGCTTATTTAATTACTTTTTTAATTTAACAAATAATTAGCGCGCAGTTTGTTTGAAATTGTCGGAAATTTGTCGGAAATTGTAAAAATTGACATAAAAATATTATTGAGCCAATATTATTTTGGTCTTTTTTGCTTATTTGTGATGATTATTTTTTCCCATGGAAGAATAATCAGAATTAATAAGATAATAATATAGAAATTGTCTCATTTTATTAATTTTCTGTGTAATTAGACATCGAATATTTTATAAACAGAATATAAATTAAATATACACACAAATATACATAAATATGCAAATATACATAAATAAATATATATTTAGTATGTTTTTTTAATAAAATAAATTTCTATTTCTTTCTTTCCAATCTACTTTCTAAAAAAAATATGCAACTGCATAAAAATCTAATTTCTAGTAAACATAATAACAAGATTACAAGATGATCTCATGCGTGATATGCGTTAATATTATGTTGTGTTCAATCGACTTTATGTAAAAATCAGTGCACGTACGAGAGCAAAGAGACAGTGACGCACGCCAACGACGTTGATCTGGCATAACAAAATGTTCTAAATTTACCAATGGCTCTCGACGAGGTGGTGGGCGCACACTATTCGTGGCCCTAATCGACGCGATTTTGCGCGGGCGAGCGACGCTATTTCAAGCCGCCACGCAACCACCTGAGCCACCCAGCATCCCCAAATACCCGGGATGACTAGTGTGGCGAGCGTCAAATATTTTCCTATGCTGCTGATGAGTCAGTCAACCGATGATGCGAGATTTTTGGCAGTGATTACTGTCGCTTGTCTTCTCGCGATCACGTTGCGTCGCCTCTCGTCCTCGCTCGGTTGTCGCCGCCTTCCTTTCTGCGTTGTATATCTTTTATTGATCGACGCGCGAGAGACGCAGGTCGTGTACGGAAGATAAATAAGAATCCGCATGCGATAACACGACGCGGCGCGATCGATGATCATGGGAATTCTATGTTGACGCGAGATGTGTAAATTAAGATGTTTTCGGGGATGACGCTGGTACGTAAAATTACGAATAGTGAACAACGAGATGTTCTGGCATGCGCGCGAATTCCTTTCAAACGATGCGCTTTAAACGTCACACTGTGAATTGTTGGTACACGAAAGTAGATACCTATTTAAAAACTTGAAATACAAAGGAACTGAATAATCTATATAGAACGTTCGTTTGAGGAAAGTCAGATTTAAAAGAAGCATATATACTGAATTTAAAGGAAAACGTTTATTCCTATTAAAGCGGATCTTCTGTTTGAACGTATAATTATATGACATTTAAAAGGGCGGAATTAATATTAATTATTTAATCAATTAATAAAAATAATTCAAATAATTCTATTTTCGATTTAAGCGGATCTTAGTGCTAAATATAATTTTTTTGCAAATATATTATTTTAATTACATTATTAATTATTAACATCTAATAGAAGTAATTCGGTTTTTGTCATTTAAATATTCTTATATCTCTGTTTTTAACAATATAGATTAATTTAATCTCGGTTCAATTCATTTTTTTCTAGTTTTAAAAATTAGAAAGAGATGAGAAGTTGAATCGAGATTAAAGTTCTACCTATATTGATGAAAACAATCATTCAATTTTGTCTTATTCAATAATACATTTATAATTTTTATAATATTTATTCCTATGTTTGTATCCTTAAACTTTCATGCTTAACTTTAATGGAATCATGTTAAAGAATTCTTTTTTAAATTCTATTAAGAACACTTTAATGAGATTCGTATTAAAAAAAAAAATAAATAAAGTATCTTTTAAGACTGTAATGCGAATATATAAGATATAAAGGATCTAAACAATCAATCTAGATCTTTAGTGCTTAAATAGTTTGGTGTGAATTTACATATTATTACATATCTAATCCTGCAAACTACATGTCTTTACTTAATTTTCAGTCTTAAGACACAATCCTAACAAAACTAGAGTAGTAATATCGCAAATTAAATTGATAAGCAATTTAAAAATATTGATACTCATAAGCATCTTAGAAAAATTTTAATAAGCATCTAAAAAAATTAACTTTTTTTTAAACTTTTGACTATTTTTCCAACATGCATATTATTATGTACGTCTGATTTCAGATGTACATACACTGCACATACACTGAAAGAAAAGATTGACTGAATATGGCATAACATTTTTAATTGATTGCAGCAGCCAATTAAAAATGCTATACTATTTATAGATGCCATACATTTTATAATCTAATTTGCTGTAGCAGCCAATCTTTTCTTTCAGTGTAGAATTAAATAATATCAATGATTAATGTCTTCAAATATGATGTATGTTATAATGTACACAGGGAGGTTAAATTACGTGCAACGTGACTTTAATGACGCCGTTTTTACCTCATTCTTTTCTCTAGTCTTTCTATTAATTGAAACTTAAAGCAATATATATCATTTAAAAAATTTACCATGATATCTGAAAAACTAAGCATATTGGCTACGATATCAAGGGAATACAGTGATAAATATGTTGCAAAGAAGTGTGCGAGTAACTACACGCTTCTCACGCTTTGTATCGCCGTTTATGCGAAACAGCCGCTGCAGGCGATGTATTTTAAATCGCTTCTGTACCGCGGCGATCGCTATTACGTACTTTGATGCTACGCGAGCGGTGAGTCACGACGATTCGCGACGACTCGTGAGGCTTTCGCACGTTTTTGTGCGACACGTTACCGAGATCGTTGATTAATGATCATTTCCGGTAGATACGAGCATTTACTTCGACCTTTCAGAAGCTTGTACTGCAATGATGAGAGCGTTATTTCCGATTATGACAGTCGCCGCGGCAGAATTATCTACATCAGATCAACAGGAGCATAATTTAATTAAGAAACTCTTAACGAGATAAGATCCACAAGATCGTTCAAGATCATTCAAGATCTTAAAGACTCGATGACTCTTCAAGATAGTGAAAGTCGGAGGCAATCTTTTAGATATCTTCGATCTATCGAGAATCGAGAATTAAATATTAAATCGATAAAAGATGCAGAGTTCTAAGAGAGAATTGTGGAAAAAGAATGATTCTCTTTACAGTTATATTAATGTCTAACCAGCGGCGCTTCTAAAATCACTGGCTACAGGCTATTACCTACGCTATTTATCATAAGCCCATGGAACGAAGCTCGAGTTCTTCTCACGTATATATTAGAATGAAATCGCCGAAGCAATTACCGAACAAAAGCATAATTTATATTGCTCAGTGTGAAATGATCGAATGAAAAATAAACAATTGTGATTTTCTGCTAATTCTTTTATAAATGTCAAAGTTTCGATTGTCGAATTGATAGATCAAGCGACGTAATGGTCAATGTCAAAGCTGAATTAAATTGGACGAATGAAGTCATAGGGATCGTAAAGTATGATATGATATTAGTAAAAAAATATATATTCGTGAAAAAAATGTATGTATATATATTAGGTGTAGTAAAAAGAAATCCATTATTTTTGCATGAAATTGAATGGAAAAATAATGGATTTCTTTTTACTACACCTAATATATAAATTGTAAATGAGTTTGAATAGACTGTTGAGATTTTCGATAAGAACTTGAAATGCGAAGTGACCAAAAGTAATATAATGATACAGACTTTCTAAAAACGGAGGCATTCGATGGTCTCTAAGAAGTATGTAAATTTATTAGCGCGGAGGCGTAGACGCGAATTTACTATCACGTGGAGAACTGTGCATTTTAACTACAATTTATATCGCACTTCCTCGTTTCCGCGATCTTTTAACGCGCAGTTCTGTTACAATGAGCACTTACGCGAGGGACACATGTCTAAGACCGCGCATCGTGGCCGGGATATCGCCGCATTGTAACTACCATTATGTCGTACTGCACGCCCGAGAATTTGATTTTTCCGAGAGGGATCGTGGCATCTAGCCTCTATATTTCTCGTGCGTTACGCTCACGCGTGAAAAGGTATAAACTTGTTTCGCGCGCGGTGTCGGCGCTCTATGTTGGTACATTTCTTTTTTAACAACTCTCTATTAATAATGATCGGAGCAGCGGAAAAAGATTTACCACGTGAAGAAGTTACAAAAGCATAATGCAAGCAAATATTAATAAACCGTGATAACGTCAGGACAAGGCTAACGTGGTAAGTGGGGAGAGTCTGAACTGACTAAAAATATAATTGCTTTACGAACCGCGGATGTGGATACTTTATATAAAATTTCTGTTAAAAATATAATGTTTAAAATAGTGTGGATGCATGATAAAATGGGAGAGAAAGAAGGAGAGAGAGAAAGAAAAAGAGAGAAGGAGAGAGAGAGAGAGAGAGAGAATAAGAAATCGCGCGTATAAAATCAGGAAGCAAAAAAGAATATTGCACGCTTTTTACTTTTTTCTATCGCGGAAAAGCTGTAACCGATATTTTCAAAGTTATTACCGAGATAAAAATTATTTTTATATTACAAATTTATAGCGTTTCTATATATACGTATATATAAAGTAGCGTTATATGCTAATTTTCTTGAACTTGATCTTTTTTTAGAAATATTTTTTTATAGATAATATTCTTTTCAATTTTTATTATTAGATATTGTGCTATTTTTTAAGTTCAAAATGAATTTCATAATGTACTATAGATATAAAATCAAATATGCTTAACAAATTTTGTCCCCGTTTGTGTATAAGCTACAGAATATGTCAATGTGATGATGCCTACAAAAGTTTTGAAATATTCTTTAATTGATCAATTAGTCAAATTCTTTCTCCTGATTGGTCAATCAAATGCTTCAAAGTAGTTTAAAACATTTATAGTGAGATTGTGACCGCACCCTTAGTTTCCAAATGAGATTCTATTTTTCAGTCATTTGTAACACGAGAATGATCTCAAAATGTGACTCAATCATTCTCAAGAGAATATTTATTCGGAATGGTGGAAGAATTCCTAAATGAAGGGTATAATCTGATAAAAGTTCGAAGTGTTCTGTATAGATAATGTATGATAAGGTAAGTGTATGATAGGATTGAAAATGAGTTTTTAAATTCCCTGATTTTTTTAGGTTTTCCAGATGAAAATGAAAAATTTTCCATGATTAATATAAAATATGTAAATTTTAACATTTAGACTCAAGAATTATAAAAAAGCTATATTATTAAAAACGCAAAAAAAGAACTTAATAGTATAGTAAAATTTTGAATGCAAATTCAAGCCAGCAAAAAATAAACTAATTTTGAAAAAAAGAATGCAGTTACGACGAAAAAGAGGGATTAAACAAAAATACTGAATAAAATATAAATTTGAATTATTTTGTTAAAATCATTTAAAGTGCGCAAATTTTGAATATAAATGTCAGATGTAATATTTAAAAATTTAAAACAATTATTTGTAATAGGAACAGTTTAAGGAAATTGTGAGCAAATTTTGAAATTCCAGACTTTTTTACAATTTTTCCCTGACTTTTCCTGATTTTTACGATCAATTTCAATTTCTTCGATTTTTCACGATTTTCCCGATTTTCCAGGTCTGTAGCAACCCTGGATAATTAGCAGGAACTCTCGTTCACTTCTATCGGAAAGTCGACGTAAAAAAATCCGCTTGGAAGCTCGACTTCTGAAACAAGAATGATGCATCGATCCGAAATGAGCGTTTCACACGAGATACGGTCATAAGTCCACCCAGACAATCCTCCCGAGACTATTTTTGCACCGTGGCCTATCGATTTCTGGGATCCTCTCCTTCTCGCGCACTATAGCCCGTGTACTTGGACGTCAACGGCGGCTAACGTATAACGCGTAGTTAACCCCCTTCGTCTTGTTCCCGCTTAGTCTTATCGGTCGATGCTGACGTAGATGCTTCATACGTCTATGAGCCATTCATAGACAATAACAGCTCACCAACACGCGCGCATGTCGGCGTATTTTTATCACGCTATAGCGCACCGACGTACAAATCCATGAAGCTATGGCGTAAAAATACATGGGAGCAACGTGTTGGTTCCGCGATTATCGTGACGATTCCCATGCAAGGCCGCTGAATATAACTACCACTTTCCATATGAGTCCACACGGATCGTTAAATCGCGCACGTAAGCGGGTCGATTTTTTTCTTCTGCCAAGCGCGTCGTCGCGACACCCTTCTGCCTGTCATTGGCACTTATGTTTGCAAGGGTGCGTTCCGGACTCGTAATATTATCGTCGATTCGTATGATGTGGACCGAATATCCGAAAATTTCTTGAATACGCATGACTGTTACGGCATCAAAAATGAAACCCAATTGCACGGGTATTCATAATGCATTTTGGACCGGTGTAGCAACGTCATTTATTCATGATATCTCAATTTTCTTACTTCAGAAAGTTTGTCAGTTGCGTAAATTACTGTTAAGTGATATAAAACAAACTTTCACGACCTTTTATTTTTCCATAATCGTATTTGAGAGTTTTAAGACCACGTCAATTCTAACATTCTCGTGATGGTATATTCTCTCTTAAGGATATAGTCTCTGCAAAAGTGACTGGATTTAAAAATTTATATTTTCTTATAAAAATGAATGTTATGTACATGTGAAACAATAAGTTCAATAAGATCTCTATTTAAATATTTAACAATTTTATAGTTTGAATAAAAATTTTCTTATTTTATCTTAATTATTTTTTAAAAATATGTCACCTTATTGAAATAATTTTTAATTCAGATTCTAAATTACCGACAAACTTTTGTATTATTTCTAAGTACAACAAAACAATCTAATTTTTTCATATTTTTTTTATTTTGTTAAAAAATACATACAATTTTTAAATAAAACCTCCTTAAATAAGCTTGTTTAAGAATAACATTAATCGTGACACTAATTGAATCTTTCATTAATTTTCTTTATTTTTTATTTTAAATTGATCAATTTGACTTCTGAGACTGGATTATTCAAGTAATCCAAGAGAGAATATGTCAAGTAGGTAAAGTGCTATTCTGTATATGATGCTACGCGAAACAATTGTGTATACAGTGACAAGGGCCACTTAAAGTATCTGATTTTATGCTCCGTTGAATGGGAATAGCAGGTATACTAAGACGTCAATTATCTGGATCATTCAAAGACATAAATAATACACCTGTTATTGATTATTCTCAACAAAAAATTTTCAAATAGAATGCATTTTTAAAATTAAAGAAATTAATATGTAAGAAAAATCTGAATTGAAAAATATTCTTTTATCAAAAAATTACTCTTTTGTCAGATCTTAAATCATGGGTGCAGAAATTCTTTTTTAAAGAATTGATTGAATGAAAATTTCTCAATAGAAATTCATATATAATTAAAGGATTGTTTTTCTCTTTAAATCTATTATTGGAAAAACAGACACATTATCTTATCGCATATTTAATATATTTATTTAATTTTTTGATTTTAAAAACATCAGTTTCAATTAATATATAAATATTTAATATCACAAAGTTTATATCGCGATGAAATTTTTGGAAATTAGTTATGCCTTTCTATAAAAACAGATCCTAGAAATTTCACAAATATTAATTTATTTATTTCTCTGCAATCATATTTTTATTCCCTTTGTCTGCAATCTGTTCTACTGTTTTAGACTTTCAAAAAAAAAATTCTATTAATTTTGAACATCTCTGTTACATTATCAAAAATAGGTTTTTTAACAAGATATTTTAGAAAAAGAAATTCCCTTCTCTTTATTTCGGAAAAGTTTGAGAGTAAAATTTCATTTATATCAAAAAAGACTTAGTCTGCAAATGGAGGAATTAAAGAATGACTCATCAATGGTTACATATCATCGATATTTAAATTCGCATTTTATCTTGAAAGAAAATCTGTCTTGTAGCGCATTATTCAGTTGTTGAAGAATTTCATGATATCATTAATCGATTTCACGCTATCGATATCTGCAAAAATGGATCAAATAATTATTATCAGTGTGACATTTCGTGTTACACGAAGAGCGATGTTGACTCTCATTTTAATCGCGCCGCATGATTATACCCTGATAAAGACGCTTGTGACGCAATATCGACGTTTGCACTTCTTACGTTATCATATACGTAATTTAGTTGACGATAAAAATTTTATTGTGTTTTACGATCGATTGTCAGGGTGGGTATACGTCAGCTTTGACGTATGCGATAAATTTGTGACGACTATTCGGCATATGCCCGTACTATGTCACGCGATGTAAGCATAATGAAGCAACGATATTATCCTGCAATTGTTTTATTTTAATCTAAATATATATAGCTAATTTGATAATAGTGCCACATTAGCCACATTATCTTCTAGAATATTCTTCCAGAACATTTCTCGGTAAATTATCTTAAATATATCGTATATATAATTTCATATTTATTTCCTCTCGAGAATTATTTTTGAAAAGATTTCTTGAGAAGATGTTTACGACACAAGAAGTCACTGATAATAAGAAAAGGGCCAATTTTTGTGATTATTATCTCATCGACCATACTGATGTATACATACAAAATAAAAGGACTCTTCGAGATATAAAATCCTGAATAAATAAAAGATAAACAATGGATAAATCAATAAGGACTATATAAGACCATTGGGTGTACAAATTCTTTTTTAAGAATTGATTAATTTGCTCATATAATTGAACAAATATCTTTTCTCTTTCATAAATTGTAATATTATTGTAAAAAAAACATGTTGTTTTTTATCATATTATTTAACATTTATTATGTATTTATACTTAAAGTACATTAGGTAATATGATAGATATCTAATGTGAATAATTTTTTTAATTTAAAAAACATTTTTAGTTGATACCTAAATATTTAATATACAAAGTTATATCACAATGAATTTTTATAGCATCCTCGAATTTAAAGGAGACACTTCTGTCAAGAAATTTTGTGGTTAAACGCAACGTGAAGTATCGTAAAAATTAATGCGCACAGATACCTTCTGTTAAGAACTTTTATGCGCGACTCTGCGAGAGAAAGAAGAGAGAGTGCGAGCAGAACCAGCATTATTAAAAACTCAATGAGAGTCGAGCATCTAGAGAGAAAGAGAGAGAGAGAGAGAGAGAGAGAGAGAGAGAGAAAGAGACAGAGGAAAAAGAGAGAGAAGGTGACTCGTTCCCTTTTATCCGCCCACTGTGGGTTCGTGTATGATGTACGATTTCCTGTCTTACGAATCCATACAATAATAACGAAATGTCAGGCGTGTACATGCGATTTACTATGCGTTACCATACGAAGGTACGACACTTTAGATAATGACCTACGCAAAGTGTGTGCTTTAATTCATTGCGTGCATACGCGAATGGGAGAAAAAAATTTCTCTCGCACACGAAATCCGCGTAAGCAGCACTTTGAAGCATTAAAGCAAAAATGTAACATTGATGAAGACATTTTTATATACAAAGGACTAGATTAAACATAAATCTCTGTAAACTTTGGATGTCCTTTAAATGAGAATAAGCTATTATCAAACTTTTAATCGTTTTAACATCGATGAGAGGCGTTCCCTATAAACTTGACCTGATGATATAACACGCCCAATTCAGCGGGACTACCGATGACCCGTGGAATTAAGAATTATCGGTTCTTCAATATCTTTCTCGACTCGTATTAGGCGACTCAATACGCGCGCTTTTTCTCCCTTTCGTCTTTTTATATTTGTATCATCTTTCGCAAGTAGCGCCGTCTTAGAAAATATTAGACATAGAAAAATCTTATGAAATAATTATTCGTAGCATATTATAATCTTTCGATCCAAGAGTCGTGGAGTTAAATTATTCTATCTGTATAGAATATGCGATGTACAGAACAATAAAAAGTTTCTAAAAAATCAGTGCAAGATATAAAAATATTTCAAATGATAAACGCGTATCTTTAAAGTCTGCAATTTCTCTTTAAAAGTTAAAATTTTTCTTTCTCTTTCTCTGTTAAATGCTTTATACGATAGTTTTCGTATTTATTATAACAGTCGAAATTTCGTCTTTTATAATCTTTTTTATAATGTCGAAATCGTGTTGGATTTCTAAATGATAATTAAGTTTCTAACACGCTAGATTGCTTGATGACTTTGTCTTCCGTTAAATTATAAATATTAAATATAAAAAAATTGCTTTTTGTGACGATGAAATTATTTATATAAGTATTATAAAAAGTATGTCTAGTATAAAAATTGTTATCACAAGATTCTGGGTCAATTTGCATCAAGATCACCGATCTTGCAATTGCAATTATCAATGATGACAGCTATCCGACGGCAAGATCTAAAATCGCGCATAAACGTATCTTGAATGTAATTTCGAAGTCTTATCGATATTTTAAGATATAAATTGAATTTAATTTTTATAATATTAAATCTGAAAGTTTATGTATACGATATTTATATACATATGTATATACAATGAATTTGTTAAAGTATTCTTACATATATTTCGTTATACTGCATAAATTAAAATTTTGCCTGTATTTTGTTATCAGTAAAACTCGTAGATCATCTCTCTCTATTCTCTCTGTCATTTCTCTCTAAATTTATTTAATAATTTAATGTCTAGCAAATCAATATTCTCCGGTAATGTTGTTTAAAATTTCCGTCGATTTATAGGTTCCGATCCCATCATTTCGAAATAACAATAACGGATATTTTTATTATAAATTTTATTAACGTTGATAATTTCGTTATTTTTTGTATGCTTAGTTATTTATACTTATTGTATTTTATTGTATATTTATTGTGTATTTAAGTATAAGTATTGTATACTAAACTATTACAAAATACTATTAATTCTTATAAGTAAATAGAAGAGAAGATAAATATTTGAAATCAATTTGGATAACAAAAAATTGTATATGATTTACGTGTATAAATATACTAATATAACAAATATCATATTTATTAAATATTGTCTTGTTCGAGTAAGTAAAAGATTCAAATATTATAATATAAAATATTCATCATTTGACGTCTGACAAAATTGACGTATTGAGAAGTATTTGTCTGATATTTTTCGCGCAATAAAGCAAATTATTATTTTATTATTAAGGTATTATTAAGGTTTTGCAGCAAAATTATAAATGTCTGAGTTATAATATTGTTGTTTCAACGTGGTTAATACTATAGAAGGCTGTATAGCAGATAATTCGTTAGTTGCTTCTATTATATTAATTCCTCTGTCAATATATATCATTACGTGATATATATATCACTATCTGTAGCAATTGTTTATAAACGAATTAATTTAATTAATAATTACGAACTTAACAGCAAATAATCCGTTCTAAGAATTGCTGTTACGGGTTAAGTGAATACAAGCTACCGGTTGCGTTCGAGTTAAAGTAATGTGAGTATATCTTGCTTAATTTTAATATTTAGTTAATAATTCTTATATTTTTCGAAATATCGAATGGACGGCTCAATTGGTAGTATCGGGTCGATCGCAATTTATGCAATTTTAAGTGAAATTTGGTGGTGAAAAATGAGTAGTGATTTTTACTCTGATTTTTTAACAATGATGGTCCTATAGGAGCGCATTCATTAGCGTAAACATTGACATGCGTTAGGAATATAACAGGCTAATATTGCATGAATTGCAATTCTGATATTGGAAAAGTAATTATTTCCCTCAATCCTCGAAAATAATCGACGTTAACGACTTTTAAGGAGATTCTCGCGTTGAAATATAAGACAAATCTATATATGTATTGTATATAATACAAAAGTTAATTGTATTAACAATATCTAAAAAAATTTCATTGACTTTTACCGTATCGTTTTGAAAATATTTAATTTCTAAATTTATAAAATTTTGGGTAAACGCGTAATTTTATCCTGTAAGATATTTTCTTTTAAATTGAGATTTATATAAGACAAATTTAAAAATCGTTATAATTACAAAGTAAATACATTCAATGAAGAAAAGCAAGAATGTTATCAAATGATGCGTGTACATCAAATAGGCATCTTGTAACTTTTATTTCGTCATTTAAAAAACATTTAATATCAAAATCAACAATTATTATTAGTCTGACCGAAACTTTTGCCGAAACTGAACCAAAACACTCGGCTACATGTCAATTTCAACCGAAACTGAAATTTAAATTAAAAAATAGAAATTCTATAAAGGCTGTATATATCTACATGTCCATATATCGTATACATTTTCTTCATAAATATCATAATTTTTTGAAAAAATAATTAAATTCCGGCCGAAATCAAAAACTGAAATTTGTGTGTCAATTTTGGCCAAAGAATATATATCTTCTTCATAAATATCATAATTTAATTATTAAAATAATAATTACACATATTAAAATTAATATTTAGAAAGAAGAGCTATATATAATTTGAATCGAAACTGACACGTAATGAGGTTCATTTTCAGTTTCGGTAAAAATTTCAGTCTAATCTAATAATTATATATATTGACATTGCAGAATTAGATATATTCAAATAAACTGTCTATTGATTAGGAAATAACGCTAAAAATCTCCTTAAGAACTCTTTAAAAGCCTGCATTATTGATTACGATCATCAAAGGTATATCAACAACGTTTTCGTTCACGAAAATTTGAACGGTTTGCGTTCGGATAACCGTGATCTCAGCTTTGCGTTTGATTTCTATCGTTATCAACAACGCGCGAAGTCCACGAAGGTCTCTCACAAGCCACATTCGCGTGGTGACAAGAAATTTAATAGCTAGTCTAGAAATACAGGTTTCGTCGTGCTGATCTTAAAACTCTTAAAGATCGATTATCATACATACAGTCGCGCGAGGAGTGTGGACCGGTGTTAATACCAGTAGCTGTACAAGTCAGTGTTCCTGCTAATAGATAGAAAAGTGCGACAAAAAGGAAAGAAATGGAAAGAAAGAAACGTCGAATGACTCGAGAGTGACATAAACTGTGTTCTTGCATTTGTCAATGCGCGTAGCGTTGCAAGAAAAATCATCGGAGAACGTCGGAAAAAACAATCCACTTTGAATCTTCGCGGCAAAGTGGAAGATATTTGCGGTTCTTCGGAGAAGGGGGAGAGGGGAGGAAGAAAGGAAACATTCCCTTGAACCTTCCATTCGATTTTGTCATTCAGAATCAGTGTTGCCAGATTTGTTACATTTCTAACTATATTGATACCCTAGTATCACATTACAGACAGCAAATGAAAGAGACAAACTAAATTTTGTGATGCCTTTTGACTCTGGTACATTTTTGTCATTTAGTTGTACAATTTACTTATTGCTTCTGGTAACGCTGTTCAGAATGCTCGTCGCAAGTACTCGGACATTACCTGATGGCGGCGGCACGTGATGATGATGATGGTGAAGATGATGATATCCCAGAGCGGGCGGTGGCGGTGGGTAGACCGCTCCCCAGATGCAGGACGCAGCCGCGGTCGCCTGCTGCTGCTGCTGATGATGATGATGATGGTGATGCTGCTGCTGCTGCTGCTGCTGCTGCTGCTGCTGTTGCTGCTGCTGCTGTTGATGCTGCTGCTGCTGTAGTAGCTGTTGCACTTGCGCAATGTCCACGAACTCCTGCAGCTCGCCCTCGGCGGCCTCCGGCCTGGCATCGCGCGCCCGACCTTCGACGGCGGCGGCAGCGGCGGCGGGCACCACCGCGAACGGATTGCCATTGTTGTGCTGGAGGTGCTCGAACCCCGCGAGCGGATTCGCGGGCTCGTAATTGCTGCGCCCGGTCGTGTGTTCGCGGCGCATCGCGAGCGCCAGCATCTTTTCAACCTGTCCCGTCGCCGGTCGTCGTCGCGGTGCCGATCCACGTGATCCTCGTGCCCAATCTCGCGCGCACCGCCGACTCGCGTGCCTTCGTCGACGACGATGCCGTGGAGAACGTGGAACACACGTACATGTCACGGCGCCGCTAAGACACCCTCGTTATTCGGGATTACTCCAGTCATTCGCCCGTTCCCGCACGGAGTTCAGTTCGCGCCACAGAGAGAAGAATTTCACGAGAACGAACGGATAATACACTTGAGCTGAGAGACATTCGGTGATTTCCTCGATCGTGAGACAAATTGGACGTAGAACACGCGAATTTGTAGCATGTGATCCTTCAGCACGAACGATTGCTAACGTCCTCGGGAAGGATAAGACGCCAAAGGACTCGCTGTTATATATTCCATACGAGAGTCGTCCGTTTGCGAATCGATTGCGTGAGCTTCCTCAATGCACCCAACTATTTCCTGATTATGTTTTCAAGCACGTGGAATCCGTATATGGTCACGCGAGCGAAACTTTGCTGGACATTAAATTGTTCTCGAGCAATTATCCAATAAATTGGTACTTGGTATCGCTCTCCCTCGAATGGTATCGCGTTGAACTAGAATCGCTTGAAGCGTGCCGGAAAAGGATGTTCTCGGAGCGTGGCCGATAAACGAACGCAACGTACCGGTACGAGTGCTGGTCGCACTGTATCACCGAAGGATACCACTCTCTTGCTCTTCCTTCGTGTTCCTCCAGCGCATCGACCTTCCGCTCTCTTTGACACGTTGGCCCCACCTTCGATTCTCTTCCTTCTCGCGCGCCTTCGGCTCCTTCTTCTCTTTCGCGAATCCCGTCGCACTGTCCTCACGCGCCGGCTCCTATTATCACGCTTAGGCTGACTCGCGTCTATGGTCCTCTCGTCGATTCTTTCGTCGGTCCTCTCGTTGATCCGATGGCCGATGGCCAATGGCGGTGCGCAGTGCGAGGTGAGGAGGACTTGAAGAGAGAAACCCGTGGACGAAGGCGAGACCGGGTGAGGCGATGAAGGCGAGACAAGGCGGAGAGAAGCGTAGAGAAGCGACTAAAGGGGTTCAGCGATGGCCCGCGCTAGACTAATAAAGCGTGGCTCGCGCGCGAAGCTGTCGGGTGCCTGGAGAGCGCGCTCGCACGTTCGCGCGCTCGTGCACTCACGCAGGCGAAGAGACGCGGAGAGGAGAGGAACCCCCTCGCCGATCAGAGGCGGTTTGTGATGTCGTTGGCGCGTCGCGTCGCGCGCTCGCGCTCGCGTTCGATTCCCCGCGACGTTACGCCGCGCCGTCGGCCCGGGCGATGCGATGACGAGATTCAGACGGCAGCGTCGTCACGTGTCGTCGACATCACCCCGTAGGTACTCCCGCTACTGTTGACGGTGATTGTCTACGGTCTACGTGAAACAGCCTCCCCTCATTCATCCCCCTCCCCCCTCCCCCTCCCCCTCCTCCCGCCCTCCCCGTCTCAAGTCTCTCGTCTCTCGCCTCAGTACTTCCCTCCTCCGCGTCTTCGTTAGCTTCCTCTCGCGGGTTTTCTCTCCCTCCTCTCGCCCTTGTCTCGCCCCCGTTTCTTCCACGGGTTCCGGGCCATTCGTCTCTCCCGCGTGGTCTGCAATCTCCATTCATTCCTTTCCCCCGCCACCCTTCGCGTGCAAAGGATGTCTTCCCTCTTCTCGCCGTGTATATACCTTCTCGCGCGCCGTATTTCCCCCGTTCCCCGATCCGAACCTGGTACATCTCGCGGTGTCCTCTCTCCATCCGGCTATCCCTCCCTTTGGTACCGACGACCGGCTCGACGTTCCCTTCCTCGAGGTATACGATAGCGTCTCTGTCTCGTCAATCTTTCCTCTTTCTCAGTGCCCCGAACGTTTGAACACCAACGCGTTCATCGCCGGTACCACAACCGACGTTCGCCGGGTGACGTCACCGGCGTGGGCGCACCCCCGTGCAAGAGAAAGAGAGAAAGGAGAAAAGAGATGGAAACAGAGAGAGAGAGAGAGAGAGAGAGAGACTCTTTCTCCCATCTCTCTTTTCAAACGTGTCTTCTTTTCTCTCATCTCCTTCTCTCTTCCTTTATCCCTGTGAATTCCACTCCTCCGCTTTCTGTGGTCCGAGTTTATCTCCTTTATCTTTCTCCTTTCTTGCTTTTTGCACGCGCGTGCCGGAAGACACCTAATCGATCGGTGACACAACGCAAGGAGTCACGGCAGAATAGTGCCAAAAAAAGGAATCAATAAAGGTTTCACGTTCATCAATTTTAGCGATAGATCGAAACGTGCGGCGATCGGGAAGGACCATGGATGGACCGGGATGGAAGTCCACGGAATCGCCATTCGACAAAGGATTCAGGGGTCGTCGGCCTCGCAGCTTGAACCTATTTCGTTCTCCGAATGGAAAAGGACAGTAGCTCTTCAGCTCTTGGAGTCAGTTCACTTCACAAAATATACAAAGCTGACTACATGACTGAAGATATAAATTCTTGAATTATCGTGAAAAACAAGATGAACGAATAATGAAAAAGCAAGAAATGATTGATCGATAACTGAAAAGTCTCGATAATGGTATCCATTAAAGATTGTCAAATACGGTGTCGGCGGAAGTCGACGA
>Ga0157364_1000005_pt1 | contig 56722 bp, 14 predicted proteins | sample AttsexASBM2_FD_111476 | JGI IMG/M metagenome (GOLD analysis project Ga0157364, IMG submission 111476) | Fungus gardens microbial communities from leaf cutter ant in Ribeirão Preto, State of São Paulo, Brazil - Atta sexdens ASBM2 | ecosystem: Host-associated > Fungi > Mycelium > Unclassified ...
TTCTTGGTGGGTCCTGGCGAGCACCCCGCTCCATTATGACATTATGTTCGCAGCATTGTCTACCGCTGAATGCCTGAACGTTAGCTACATTGTAGCGGCACATTCAAGCCAACCGTACAACACTGCGAACGCTAACTCGTTATCGGCCTGATAGGGAAAACGCGAGGTACCCTACTCGCCCTACCTAGCAACGACGGCGTGTATCCATAGCTCAGGTTTCGCATGTTGCTGGCGCGACAAATTTCAAAAAGCACCTTAGATATTTCAGTAACTTTGAATCTCAAGTAACCAGTACCTCAGAAATTTTCAGAAATTTAAATACGTGCACGTATTCGAAGTTTCGTATATAAAATTAGAATTGAAGTACTTGTGGAGTTTCGTGAATCCATGTACGAAAGATTGGCTCGTACAAAGTATTAAAGATTCAATGACTCAATAGGAGAAACATAGTTTTCAATATGATGTTTTAAATGCTCAAAATTGAAGAAAAAATATCTATAAAATTACGATACGAATTTATCTTCAGAAACTTGAAAATTACAAAAGCTTTCTAAATATTTACAGAAATACATGTATTTGTAAATATGAGACGATACACTTAGGCCGATTTCGTAATATAGTTATCTAAAGAATTAAAGGTTATCAACTGATTCATCAATGAAATTCATTCATAAATTTTTCATTTCTTGATTACCATATATTCTGAAAACAAGGCCTCAGAAAAAACATAGTGATGGCAACTATATAATATATATATATATATATATATATATATATATATATATAGAGTTGAATAAATTATTTTATAGTCATTACAACTATATAAAATAGTTTATTCAATCGCACTGAAAAAAAATCTAGTTATAGCTACCAAATAGTGAATGAAAAATTTCAACTAAATGTTGAGGTAATACAAGTGAACATAATTTTACTTTTACAAATATTTAGTAAGTATTGTCATTGGTAATATTGTTTAGTAATATCTGCTAAATATATTTGTAAAGGTAAACTTATATTTAATTATATTATCTCAACATTTAATTGAAACTATTTCACTCAACATTTGATAGCTATAACTTTTTTTCGATGTATTAATTCTACATATAAAACTTATATAGTTATCATTTTATAGTTGTTATCACTATATCTTTTTCTTTGAATGTAAAATCATGCGCAGGTGTCAAAGCGCTAATATATTAAGTAATAACATCGAGAAAGACCTTATATTAAAAATGTTTAATAAATAGAAAAAATCTAAGCGTACTTTTCATTTTTGCACTTTCTCAATGTTTATCAAAATTAATCAAATATATCAATATTTGACATGAAGAGTCATAATCTTGCATCTAACAACGATAACTCAAGAAACCTCAACTCAAGTAAAATCTTGCCAAGAATGAATCACCTATATATCTTTGTAAAAGTATTCTTTTTTATCGAAACGATCAAGGAGGAATGTAGAGAGAGCTAAGCATAATTGAATATCTTTGAAATAGGTTTCATTTTGTGAGAGATGGAAAAGAAAAATAAGGAAAGAAGAGACGAGAAGCAGGGAGTAAACCGGAAGACAAAGACAGCTTGTTACGCGAAAGAGGACCTTTGTAGATGGGCTTTGTCTTCGCGCTTTATCGTGCGACAATGTCTCCACAATGGCAAGACAATGCCGGTATTACGACGGCTAGCAGGCGACGAACAGAATGGCGCCCGTCTCTTTCCCTCTTTCCCTTTTCCTCTCCCTCTCCTTCTCTCTTTCTCCTTTTCTCTCCCTCCCTCTCTCTTCCTCTCTTTCTCGTTTCTTCTGCCTTCTAGGAGCGTACAAATGACGTTGGGCAAAAAAATAAGCGTAACAATGGATTTATAATTAGTGGTCTGCAGTGCCGTTCGCGGCGTCGCCATTGTTCTCTTGCCTTTTCCGGCTGCGACGCGGAGTGCCTACCAAAGTCGATTCGGACGAGACGAATCCTGCTTGCTTTGAACGGCAGAAGTAATTTATGTGGAATTATGTGCTGTCTGTAATTCCTCTTGTTCTATTTATTTCTGGACTGTATGCATTATACGTCAGCTGAAGTCAGTCAACTATTGAACTGAAGACAGTTCCTCTGCTTGAAAAAGATACAGCAAACTTGTGTTTATGTAACGTGCTTAATTACTATATTGAAAATCTAAGAACAAATTTCAAACAAAGAAGAATTTGAAACAAAAAGTTTTTTTAAATCTCTGTTACTAATTCTGTTGCTTAAAAGCATGAAAACTTGAAGAAATTTTCTAACTCTCAAATCTAATAATAAGTATAGAAAATAGCGAATTTGACAATTTTTAATTTATATATTTTTAGAAATTGTTATTCTTAAAAGTACGATTATTCTTTAATATCGAATATATCATTTTTCTGATTTTTAGATGTTTTGAATTATTTTAAAAACAAAGAAATATTGGTTTGTTTGACGTTTGACCATTTAAATGTTTAAAACCTTCGGAATCTTGTTTTATAATGAACTCAACTATAAATATCGAGATTAGAAAATAATGTATTTCTTTCGGTTAATCGATTGAACAAACGTGATAAATTATGCGAGACCGTTCCGGGCGATTCCAACCCTGCCATTCCTCTTTGTAATATGTACGTACATAAATGCATGTAGCGACGATAGTCGACAAAAACTGACAGCACATTGTTGGCCGCGGAATGCAGACAGTAAACAACTATTGTACCAAGCACAATGTGTTACTCCGTCAGTTCCATTCCTTTTTGCGACGGAATCGTACCTGTTTCCTGCGTTCCCGCCTTCGCCACCCTCTACCTTCATCGAACACCGTCGGACAAATCGGTCGCCATAACATCGATTTCTTCCGCCAGTCGACGATTCGATTTCTGTTTAGTGGACAGATTAAAGATTTTATTCCTTAAAATTCAGCAATGGTCAGATTTTGTAACCTTATTTAAGAAGATTTACAATGTCAATCAAAATCTAATACAGTATTTGATATCAGTTTCTATTGATTTGGAGTCCTTATTTTATTTACTCAAATATTTGAACTCCCGATGTTTCTTACAAGAGCAACGTTACTTCCACTGTTACAGGTATTGCAATCTGAGGATTTAGAAGGTTTGGTAGAATGGAGATCTCACTATCTCGTCCGAGGGAGTGAGGCTTGATCTAAAAAAAAGTCGTAAATTGGCATAGATAATAGAAGGGTCGTGTCGCTGCACCGACTGTCGTATATCGAGGCCCCGCAAGTCTGAGCCCATTTTCACCCCGTTTCTGACAAGACTACAGACATTTTTAGGATCGGAATTTATAACCGATTTATATGTCATTCCCCTCACTCGCACACCCGTCACGATCTCGTGCACGTTTATTATGTAACCGCCCCGAGTAGCAGCGATTTATTGGCAGCCCGTGCTCTCGGAATAAGCAAAGGGAAGCGTTGTCGCGCCGGCCCGACTAGAATCGCATAAGCTCTATTATCATATTGCTTTATATCACGTTGTTCCGAGTGTTTCGCTAGCGATTGGCGTGGTAATTCATGCATAGCATACGTATAATATATAAGTAACGTATTATTGAAATACCCAAGTAGGTATCTCAGATCATCTCAGACGTTTGAAAGAAAGAATAAAAATCTGAAACATAAAATATTGAAAGTTAAAATAAGTACTCTTTTGATGTCTCCGAATTTAAATATTTATTCGCTAACATTTTACAATTTGGAATTTTCACAACACTTATTAATGCAATTATCAAAGTAAAAAGGCTTTATATAATTTTATTAGTGTATTTATTTAAAATTCTTGTTTACTGCTTTCTCTTATGTAAAATTCCCACTGCGGAACTTTAAAGTTTTAAAGACTTTAAAAGAGATATTTAAGATTTTTTTTTTCTAAAACTTTTAAAATGTATTGAAATTGAAGAAATTAAACGTATTAGATTTCCCACATCCACTTGATCTTTTTGTTCATATCACGTCAATGAACGAAATGCTTTTCATCGAAAATCAGAAATGATAATTTCATTATGATAAAAATTTATTCATACCCTGAGGGTTGATTGGTTTTCTTCGCTACCTCTGTTTTTAACACATTCTTTGCCTCGTTGACATCAGAATGATTTAACAGCAGACGCTTGTGTCACTCACGGGGGCAACCCCCGGACGCAACCCCCGCAATTCGCTCCCGCTCGATTTCGAATTACGTTATCGACATTAAACAGCTTTCAACGGATCCGCGACACGCCGTTTCAGTTTGCGTAAATCTCATGCGCCATGCAACCACTGTCGAACCCCCGGGGAGGAGAAACGGGGGGAGGAGAAGGGGGTTTGGTAAAAGGGTGTGCGCTTCGAAATCGAGCCAATATTTATGTAACAGAATCGTGTCGCCCTATGAAGAAAGTCTTCTGGGTAAGCAGGGAGAAAAAAAAATCCGTCGCGGAGAGAGAAAGCGCGCGGTTCCGAAAGGGGGACGGGTGGGGAGGAAGAACGGAGGTTTCCAAGGGGGAGGGGGGGGGCGAGAGGGGAGAGCGTAGACGCATTATGAAAACTACAATGGGTGAGAGAGCCCTATTGAAACTAGTGCAGTTCTGCTCACGCAGAAGGGCGAGGACGACGACGATGGCGGTGGTGGTGGCGGCACAATACTGCGTTTAAATTAAATTTAAAGTGTCATCCCCCGGTGTCATATAAGACGGCCATTGTATCGTCGAAGGCTCGTGTACCCTCAGGATGTTGGGTGTTTAGGGGTAGGGGGAGAGAAAACGCCGCGACACAGAGGGGGAGAGGGGTACAAACTTCGATTGTCGCACGTCGAAGATTTCGATCGAGAAAAACGCAAACAATTCGTTACGAACGCACATAAATACATCATAAATTCGTGACGAGAAGGGCGTAACAGTATAACATCATCGTAACTGAAATAGAACTGTAATTAGCGTTAAATAAGATACATCTCGCGGATTATTCACAATTGTATTCAACCTGGAATAATGCCCGCGATGATAGCACATCGAATGTACGTCGCGTATTATTGTTATTAATGATCACGATCCGAATAAGCCCGTATTAGAACTCGCTGGCTCGACATTCATACCGTCCAAATCGGTGATCAGAGTAACTATAAAAAAAATTCCTCAAATGCGCGCAGCAATCCTCTCTAAGTGGGAATGGCCCTCAAACCGGTACCAAACGTCCAAGCAACCGAATTACATTTCATCGAAACGGGATTAACTTCATTCTAGATTACATGGTGAATAGAAGCGTGATATATGAATTGATTCCGAAGGATTAGAAGTAATAATAACTTGCAAAAAACTGATGCTTATTCTGCAAACGTTTGATAACTCGAGAATATCAGCGCTATTGCTACTGTTGTGTGAGAGAGATTGTGACGAGATTATATCGGCCGCGGTGGCTGTTTCTCGCATCGGCCAGCATTCATCCGTAATATCAGCCGTAATATACTTCCACCCTCTTAAGCGGCCCACGGGTTGAAGTCACAAAGCGGCTTACTTACCGTGGCTTCTCCAACCCGAGAATCTCTCGCGTACATTCCGGGGATATCCGTATATATCAGGAAGCTCGTTTCAGTGCCCCTTTGGTCACTCGAGTATACAATACGCTCACAAAGAGCAGATTTGTTTCGATCTCGACGATTGTCACATCTTTGACCCAAATTCAGAGAAAGAAAGAATAGACCATAGCCAAGAGCTCGTAATGTCTCTCGGTGCAATCTGTATTCTAGACTTTTACGACGTTTCTTATTCTTTTACCGTTTCTCGATGACGTGCGACATATTACGGAATCGCATTCACGATGCAGAAGGAAAGTCGAATGCGTCGATTTCACTCTGCGAAACTCATAACGCGAAACTGAACTCCTCAGCCTTACCTCGTCGCCAGTTTCTCGTCAATATGCTGAAGATGTAATAAACTGGAACTTGAAAGAACCGAGACAATGAATTCGTTCTCCCATCCTCGCCGTCCCCTCTTTTACATCGAACGGTCCTTTAACATTCTATTATAAATTGCATGTAAAACGATTTCTCTATCTTGCACAATCTCTCAACGATCAAAGGTCGCAGTATCCCTTGTGTAATCTCGTGATGTATTTTTCACGTCATTTCTTCGAGAGTCCGGAAAAACTTCCGCTTGCAATTGCATTCGCTTCCGCTTTCAAATGCTTCGGCTTTTCGTCGGCTTGAAAACTCGGTAAGTGAGATGGTCATTAAAACTCGAATCGAATGTCTCGTTCATTTTTCGCGATTCTCCTTGCTTTTTGCATATTTTTCTTGTATTTTTTGAGGATCGCTGATCCTTTTCCTCTAATTTTTACTGATTATGAACTTCACTTATCTTTTTCACGAGTTAAAAATCGAATTTTTGCTTTGGCAGGTTCGGAATTTTAGAGTTATATGGATATAACAAACATTCTAAAACTTAATATTTAAAATGTAGATGTTTACTTTGGAAATGTTCCAACTATAGGTTTTCAGGTTTTATATGAAATCGTTTTAATCAGAGTTTTTAATTAGTTTACTTCTTTCTTTTAAAATTTAAATTCTTATATACATTGGAATTTGATATAAATTATACTGAAGGCTTGATTGTTTCAATCTTTAAAACTTGGAGACAGTCGCATCCTCCTTCCTTCCCCTCCTCCCATTTAACCCCTTATTCATCACACGTCTTCCTCGCTTTGCTTGTTTTTCCTGTTTGAAAATAATATGTACACCTGCGACAATAAAGCGATGATGAAGGTGCATCGAACTCCAAGTGCATTTCGATGCATAGTATAAAAAGAAGGAAAGAGAGAGCAGACGAGAAACAAAAGCTGTATCGGTGAGAGTGCGAGACAGGTGACCGGTGACAACAAGGACAGAATGAGACTATATGGCACAAAGGGGGTGAGAAACGGGGAAAAACAGGCGCTCGGGAAAGTTTTCCACGCGTAAAAAGAGCGAGTCGCGGCCGGCACTTGTGTCAATTGCCGGGTGTGCTGTTAGCTTAACATTTCCATTGTTCGTGAAAAGGAGCGCGGGTCGAGTGCTATTTGCTTTCAAATGAAGACGGGCGCACTTCTAATTCTACCGAACAACAAGCGCCGTCCACCCCCGTTGACTCGCGTATCGAAAGGACGTTTGTCTTCCATCGTTAAAATACAAAAGAAAACCATAATTATGGTTATAGGAAAAAAGGCGAGAACAAAATATTTTGATGATTCACGCAAAAGATTCCTGTAAGGGAAGAGAATTATCTTAAAAACATTTGAAAAACTGAAGAGAAAATCTAAGAAATAAAGATAAATTTGGAAACTTTGTAATCTTAAAAATTCACAAGTCTAAAAGAAATTTAAAAATCATGAAGAGTAAATATCACAATTTTAAAGTTTTTCTTCAAAATAATGTTACAATATAATTATAAAATCATAAATTTATGTGTCTATATTTCAAGGTAAACTCTCTTTATAAGAAAACTTGCCTGTATAAAAGTTATTTTATCAGAACGAATGAAAAGTCTCATAGTGCTATGCAATTTTTCTATCGTGTATGGATTTTATTTACGAGAACACCGCCACATTCATCTAGTGACATTGTCGCATACTGAATTTTAAATTAACTTAACTTTATTTTAAAATTTAAAAAATTTCAATGCAATAGAAATAATAAAATTTTTGATTTTCCTATATTAGTTTAAAGTCAGTCTTTTTTTATAAATGCTTCGTAAATTTTACTTTAGATTTAATCTTTAATCTTTTACACATTTTAAATTATCCCAAAATTTTTTAAGTAAATTCTAATTATTTTTAAAAACCTTTAAAGTAAATTTCGTCAAACGATTAGCTTATAAAATATTTTAATTATATTTCCGAAGTTTCTATAATTATTTTACAAGAGCGATGCTTAAACATCACTAAGGTAATTTTTTAATAATTCGATTGCTATAAAATTTCAGAATCTGAAATTCGTGAAATGAACTCTGCGAAAATTTGCATATCTGTAACACGGATCTTTGAATGCGGTTTTTGTGATAGCATAGATTTGTGTCTATTGCAGTACGGTCCATCGTCAGAACTTCGGCGACTACGATCGATCGAGCGAAGTTCCGCGCAGTGTGCAGAATATCGCGATGCGTAGAGACCTTGGATCCATGGCACTTCTAAGCTGGGAGAAACCGCTTTTGGAATCGGCAAAGACGATTTCGCCGAACATAGTACTCGAGTTGTATCCAGACGCCTCCTATCTGAAGCACCTGCTGCTACTGTGTTACGTCTCCGACGCACTCGGAGTCGGGGAATACTGGCGGCGTAGGAGGAGGGTGCCGAGAGGGTGTAGGGTGGTGTGTGTCGCTGGCATGTATGGAAATGAACGAGTACATTCCGCGTTTACACGAGTTCGCGACTCGTGAAGGATCTTCTCTTTCCCTTTCCCATGTCCTCTTTTTCTTCTGCGTACTCTTTAAACTCGTGTTTTACCACAACTCGAGGAATTCATTCGATTTTTCGACGATAATTAAGTACTTTTATCTTTTTAATCAGAAACAAATTCTAAAATAAATATTTATCTCTTATATTTTTAAGAGTTTTTTTTCTAGAGGTTGAATTTGTCACAAACACTGAAAAAAATTATAATTATTATGTAATTTAATTATAATTTATACCCAAAAAAATCAAAATTAAAAAGATCATTTTAATTATACAAAAGATTCCCGATATATTGTACATCATTTTTTCTGTAACTTTTAATTTCCTTATAATATATGTTGTTAATCTTGCATTAAAATATTTTTATTACAAAACTATATACTGCATACTTTACTTATCAATGTCCCTTTTAATTTTGATTTTTATTTTGCATTCAGGATACTTTGTATTAATGTGTGTATTTGTATTATACATATTTATAATTTATAATTCTTTTCGATGTAAATATTTTTCGTTGAGTTATATAAATACTATTATTAGAATCATAATAGTAATGGCTAAAAAAAAACAGGATTCTTAACCGTAATTATTTTACCACGTAATTAGAATTAGAAATGCTAAACACTTTTTTTTCAATGGGATAATGGTGTAAGTCATGCTTAATCCTTCTTTGCTATATATAAAAACCTACATTCTCGATATCCTAAACTCTTTTCAAAGTTTACGTCTCAAACGTATGAGAAAGAGAAACAGCTGTCCCTATCGCGCTAAACCTTCTCGAGTAGAAAACATTCTTACGTCATTGGCGCGAGTCGGATGAGTGCATCGAGTATAATGCAAAGTGTATACGTATGACAAAACCGGAGGGATGGTACACGTCTCGGGCTCGCAGTTCTATTTGCCATTCGTGCCTGAACAAATACTGGTCCTGCCACATGCCACGCATTCAGGCACCCATGGATACATGCAAAACGCAAACATTTATTATCGCGCGAATTAAAGCACTCTTTGGCTTAAGAAGTCCAAGAGATTCGGAGAATCTCTCATCCGCACCCAATTCTCCCTTTCGAGATCTGATGTCTTTTTCAATCCGCTATCGAGAGATACCGCTTAAGCTTCGCACAAGTTAAGGATGAAAAAATCAGTTAATATATTACTCCTTTAAAAAAATATATTACTCCTTCAAAAGTGATGCAAAACACGTAAGTTTTCCAAAAAAGGAAATAGTTATTTTTCAACTTAAGAAAAAATTATTGATTAATCAGATAATATCGGCAAAAGAAGTATAGTTTATGAAAAAACGTATATTTTTATTATGATATCATTTTCGTCATTTTTGTTTCACAGCTCTTAAATCACCCTTTTTGAATTGTGATGATTTTGATGATTTTTAATAAATTAAATTAGTTCACTTTTGATGATTGATAGAGTAATGTTTGACTAACTCATTCAAAATTAATAACTAAAAAATTTTTAGAGTAATGTTTGCCTAACTCATTCAAAATTAATAACTAAAAAATTTTTAGTTATTACTTTTAAAGTAAAAAACATTGTCCACTTGAATATAATGAATTAGAAATAAATCTTTTATTATTTTTACGTTTATGCAAACAATAGATTGTCAAGAAAGCTCTGAATCAGTTGCTGGTTTTTACATACAAAATTCAGAAACAACAATTATTCCTCAAAATAAAGACTATCATATTAATAACTATTCGCCACTAGTTTGTTAGTAACCGGATTTCATCTCGATAACAGATTGCTGACAAATAGTCATTATTATTAAACATAAAAATCTTTATTTTAAAAAATAACTGTCATTGTTTCTGAATAAATTTGTATGTAAAAATCATATTAGTAAAAACCAAAGAATTTAGAACTTTTTTGCCATATTAACACAAAATTAAAAGACAAAAAGGCATTTCTGTCAGAATCAGCAAAAGATAAACTTTAATTAATTTTATTTCGTTCCACTTAATTTTTTGCTGTACTTTTGTTTTATTTTTTTTCTTCGTAATTGAGTTTGCAAATGTAATTTCCATGTTTCCTCGCATCGTTTCGCGAAAGAAAGTTTTTAATGCTTGTCTTCAGCTGTCTTCTAATAATCCTATTAACTTCCTTGCTGTTCCATCGATGTTTTGAGTTGCGAATGCTCGCCATCCGACACACGTAATTGTTCGCGCGGCTCGTAGCCATGCGATGACAAGCCCAACGATATATCGCTCATCCACCCTTCTGTGCCGTCGTCATCCATTACGGAGCACTCGGCTTCACCCTCGCCCACTCACCGCAAGGAGGTTCAACAGCGGTCCCGCGTTTCACGGATGACAGCGTGCACGCGCTGCGTTACATCGTCGCGACGTAACGCGACGCGACGCGACGCGACGCGATCGCGCTAATGGGACCCAAAAGTCAACCGGCGCCACGTGTCCGAGTAGCGCAGTTCTTCAATTCTACTCAGTCAAAAGACTGGGGAGTAATTGCAATCCCTCTCGTTACGATTTTTATGAAATCTCGTAGATTCATAAAGCAAATGGAACTAATTCTGACCCATTTCGTTCTCGTGTAAGTTTAATAGAAAACAGTACGTCTGCCTTCCCTCCTCCCCAACTTAATCAAATCCTATTATTTTGTGTTCCTAAAAACCGCAAAAAAATTTTTGCGCTCATTTAGTTAAAAAAAATTTTTTGTGGGGTTGAATAGGCCGTCAGTCAGCCCCCCCATGTGTTAATTAATAACAATCGATTTGGAAAATCAAATACACAGGATTTATGCGCTTTGATATTCAATTTTTTCAATTGAAATTTCAATTTTTTGCACTGCATCCCTTAAGATATATTCATCCTTAAGAAGACGTTTAAAATTATAAAATTACGCTATCTAAAATTATACAAAACGTATCTTATTTATTTATAAATTGGTTAAGTGGGAGGGACCATCTAGACAGACATGAAAACAATTTGTAATGTGGATACTTTTAAATGTTATTATATAACTGTCATGGTTAGTTTCAAAATAAACAACGTCTATATATGCATTTATTAACAAACTTTTGAATAAAAAATATATTTTCTTGAGTTAAATCATTGTGTTAAATAATGATATATCGAATAAAAGCAATAGCAACCTGTAAAAATAATTAATTCAAATTAAATTTGACTAATGATTTAAATTTAATAGTATAGAAAGTCCATGATTAAAGAAAAACATGTTGAAGACAATTATATCTAAAGATTTAATTAGCTTTAAATAGTTCAGCTAAATTTCCGCTATTTAAAATTTAAAATTTTAATTTAAAAATAGATTTTTTGAATTTCTCTTCATTTCAAATATTCTTCGATTTCAAGTTTTTAATTGATTTTAGTTATTATATTGGGTTGTCTGGAAAGTTCGTGCCGACTAAAATTTAAATTTTAGTATACATTTATTAAATTAAAATTTTCGTTTTAATTTTCCTTCAACATCGGCATGAACTTTCCGGACCTAATATATCCTCTTCCCGTTCCATTCGACGATCTAAATTTTCATAGCACAAACAAATGATACCAATTTCCATTGACAGCTGAATGAATTGCTTTCAATGCTAGTATAAAATTAGAATATCAATATTCTTTTTCTTCCAATGCTATGTGTGTCGAATACTATGTTTCAGTCATGATATATACTCACTTTTAATATTTCTCATTCCATTCGAAATGATCAAAATTTTCATAATGCAAAATGATATCTATTTCTATGATAGCTAAATGAATAGCAATCAACGCTGATATATATGGAAAGCAATACAATCTCATAAACATAGTTATGTCACACGTGGTCTATGATTTATGTAGAAAGAGATAGTCGATAGAACTGAAAGCATTTGGATGATTACGATCGGCGCCCACACACGTTACAACGCAGTACACGTTACACCCGTATTACACGTGCACGCTAATCGGAATATGTGTATTATATAAATCGGAATAAGGATATTAGACACGTGCACATGATTATATCAATAGAACGTGTTACAATTTAACATGCCAAGAACTGTGAAGAATGTGAATATCTTCATAAACTTACAATCTAAACATTAAATAAACATAAAATAAAACATTATTAATAATACATTCTTAAATTTTATAAAATAAATTAATACGATAATTTTATGAGAAAATGCTTTTTTATTATCTTACAAAAACTTTTTTTTTTAATTTTACGCAGCTTTTATAATTGTAACTATTCAGAAAAATTAACAATTTAATGTTAACAGATACATAAAAGATGCTTGCCAAAATTAAACTAAAAATTACCAATAAGAATGAATATATATATATATATATATATATATATATATATATATATATTTCTTTTTTCTGAAATCATTTTGAGACGAAAATTCTAAAAAAAAAGACTTTCAGTCTTTTTGAATATATAAGTACTTAATCGAGTTATATCGCCTAAAACATATCTCTGTATATTTAATCTGATGTCTCTCTCACACACACACACACACACACACACACACAATATTTGAAAAGTAAAACACTGTAAATGATTGCGCACTGTAAGTTACTGTGAAGAAATTATTGAAACAAGAAATATTAAGAGAAAATACGAAGTCGAAAAATTTGGAATAGAATATATGAGGAGAAAAAAGTTTCCATATTTTAGTTTCAAATACTGACAGTTTCTAAATAAAGTTAAGCAAAGTTAAAACAAAAAGTGACTATTAAAAAAATATAGATAATGCTAAAGCTTTCCATAAAAGATTTATAAACATTTAGATTTAGACATTTTGAAAAAACCTTTGACATTTGAAATTTCAAAAATTTAGACTTTATATCTTGTGTTTATTTCTAACGTAAAGACTTGCATGTCAGAGGAAACAATATAATTGGTGAAACGAGACAAATATTTTATTTACATTAGCCTATGCGGAAAATTAAGTGCATTGCGCGTAGCACATTGTGAATGGCTAAATGACAAGCTCAAAGAAATATTATGCAAAGCATCCTTTACCAAATTAGGATACCAAAATCCCATTGATGAGACACGGCTGTCTGGTGTTCGCGAATTAGTATTCCCCATACCCCTTCGCAACATGCACGGTATATCATATGTCGGACAATGGCCAGATAATGCCATTACGTCCCCGTTAACAGCCATAATATCGAACGACAACGATGCCAACAGCTACGTCGACTACGTCGAATGATAAATGTCACCGTTGAAGTGGAATGGCACACTCTTGCATTAGGGTGCGGGAAAGGGACAAAGGATATAATGCTTTGTCCGTAACTAGTCCTTTGAGTACCCTACACTAGTATCTAACTACACCTTACTTTTCTAATAATAAAAAAAAAACCCAGAGAAATAAATAAGTATATTCAGAATTAATGAAAGAAATATATCTATAGGATCTAAAAATTAAACTTATTAGTTCTAAAATTATAATCTACAAATTTTAACATTTATAAATTAATGTCTTAATATTTAAATTGATAACTTGAAAACATCTTACGTATAAAGTTGAAGCGTCAGGAAGCATTTAAGAATTTTAATACAAGAAATATAGGCACCCAGATAAATTCCAAGGTTATTAAAATTCAAAGATCTGAGTATCCGGTCGTTACGACATTGCGCTTTTTCCGGCAGAAAGAATGACGAAAAGTCAGGAAGGCAGAGGGTAAGACTGGTGCTCGTCAGAAATGAAAGAGGCAGGGGAGGAAAAATAAATGCGAGCCAGTGGAGCGAACTAAACGCTACTAAACGGGGGAAATTGGGGTAAAAACATACGTTTCCGCTTTTCTCCCATAATACATCATAAGCGTGTGTGAAAACCAGTCCCCATTGTGCGGACCATTGTGCAAGGATAACGAATGTTTATTCGTGATTCTTGGGAGAGCTTCTAACGATTATCGTGCCGCACTGTTTTGATTTCGCAATTTTTCATGGCCCTATCTGCCTCGACCCTGATCCAAGTTGACCCTCGTGTAGGAGGAGTCTCGACAAAGTCCCGAACAGAGCTTTCTGACGAATCATCATTGTCGCTCACGTTTATGCTAAACGTAGGAAGAATTTATCGGCTCGACCCCGGATTCTTGATTTATCCATCAATATATGTAAGCTCGAATAAGTCAATGAAAATAACATTCAAAGAGTCCTGCAAAGAAAAGAAATACGTAAAGTCATCGTGTTTACAGAATAAGATTTAGCAATTAGAAATTTCTCCTAGAATTTTTTCAACTGAGATTCTAGATGGGTGCATTTATCTCTTAAACGAATATACTTCACGGAGACAATAGTCTTCGATATTAATGTAATCACAGTAAAATCCGTTTAATTTAAAAACGACAATTCGTAAGGAGGTTGAAGTAGCTCCGCGGAAAGGAAAAGAAGGTGGCACACGCGAAAAATCGTCCACCGTGTCTAAAAGCCACCCCCTCCGAAGTGTTCCCTCTTCGTCCTACCATGTCGAAGACAGGGTGGCGCGTGCTGCCGTGAAGCCACCGCCCCGTAATGTGTATATTATGTTAACAAATAAGTGGTCGCGGTAATAAAAGCCTGCCATGCTACGACGACCACCCCTTCTCTATTCGTCCGCCTCCTCCCCGCTTCCGCGCGTAATGTATGCGCGGGATGTCTTGAACAATATTCCCGCGACTCCGGGTTGACATATAATGGCGCGTATAAATAATAACGTCTCCGCTCGGCACCCCTCAACTACTCCCTCTCCCTGCAAACCTCTACACGGTTTTTTACCCTTTCCCGCCAGTGCTGATGTCTGCGTCACAAATGTCCTATTTGCATTAAAAAATTGCTTATTGATTTATAAGGTTTTCAACTCTTTATGTGATTCTTTTTGATATCTAACAATTTTTTTCAAACTCGATTTCAATTATATAGAATGATCTATTAAACAAAGATAATTCTCTAATTATCTCAGTTGATAATTGCGATATTTTATATCGTCTCGCGACTTTGTTTTTACTTTAATAATAGACATAAATAAGTTGTCATAAGGATTTTTCAGGAGCTCTTTTTTCTATAGTGTCCGTCCTAGTTGCTCTCTTAGAATTGAGCGGAAGGACATAAGATATCGCGACAAGAGGAAGAGTGGAAGGAAGGTGGAAGCCGGAAGGAGGAAGAGGAGAATAACGGGGTGTGGAACGAGAGCAGGGGGATGGGTGGCTACGAGACTGAAATATGTACAAACTTGCGGCTCCTTGTTATGAGCGGTGATAAATTACACCGGCAGAAAGAGAGCGGTTGGAGGATGGGAGCAAGGATGGAGAAATGGTAGCTGGTGAACGTGGGCGGCGGGAAAAGGGGGATAACGCTATTATAAGTATCGCGGATATAGCGATTTCGGCGTGCGCGCTGCCGCGAAGGGAGACCCACTATGTCGCGTGTCTCGGTGATTTTTCACGGACACCGTGTATCTCCGCAGAAAGTATCTCTTCTCGATTGGAGTTTCAAGAGAAGTTTTTTCGAACATGTGAATGTAAATATTGAGAATGGGTCGCCGACATTTTATCAAAGCATTCGGGCGGAGTGTGAGCGACGATGAAAATTGATAAGGATTGTCGATCAGTTTCAATTCAATTTCAGTTTTTATCTTTACACCTGATTGAAAAATCGGCTTTAAATAGAAATCGCAAACGAAATGGGATTAAATAAAGCCAGATGAAGGCAGCAAATATGAAGAAACTGCGTATTAGTCTTTCAGACGTTCTTTTGAGTCTCTTTGGAATTTTTTTCGTGTTGCTCAGTTACATTAAAGATATATTGTTTGCAACCAAGATAACAAATAAAAATTAGGATTGAATGATTTTATTGAATTATTAATCGTGTCGCAAGAAAGCGGACGTTCGGATAACATTAAGATGAGAAGTGAATGTTTTTGATTCCAACGTTAAGCTTCATTAGCTTCAGGATGTATCCGCCTCTGATACAAGAATGTGATTTAAGACGCGACTCGGTCAAGCGAACAGGATTCAGTCAAGAATTCAGTCGTGTGGACGCGGCATGATCGTGCGGATCACCACTATGACCATGAAGAGAGGATGACTAGAAGGAAAATCATCGGATCTCCCACTTGATGAAGAATTCGGTATAGTCGAAGGCAGATGCGAATCGAAAGACTCGATGAATCGATTTAGGCTTGAATCGATGTAATCAGCGGCACGTAAGAGAGGGAGAGAATCGTCCGCTTGTCATTTATTAAATTGGCGCATAAAATGTCAAATTAGAACAATTCGAATTAGATATTGGAGAACGCGAGAGATCGAATCACAAAATCACTTCGTATTAAACCAGTATGTCGCGTTTATGATTAATAACACAGTTCAACAAAGGAATCATCTTTTTCTCTCCGAAATGCCATGCATATCCCGAAAATTTTTCGTGCTGGATGCACTCGGTTGATAGAATTTACATTGCACATTAAATTTTTTAGTAAATTGAAGAAAAAATAATAATTTTTTACTGTTTTCAACATTTTTTACGAAAAAAAAACTTGTTTTTAAATAAAGTTTAAAAGTGCAATTTAAGAGCATTCAAGTAAATTTTAGTTTATGATCGTACAATTTATTTTCGTAATTTTATGTATTTTCATAATTTTCAAAGTTATGGTTGTTTGAATTTGAGACTTTCTGTATAATTACGTAATTAACAAAAAAAATTCCTCTTTTTTTTTAAGTACACGCCATTTTTGTCAATTTCATTCCAATTTGCTCAAAATCCTAATGTAAATTCTGTCAATAGCATTGTATTCAGCACAAAAAGTCTTCAGAATATATACACTATGTCAGTTCAAAGAGAATTTGATGTTTGATTATGTAATTATATATCTCATTTTAATTTTCGTAATTGTTTCCCATGTTTCTCAAATGAAATTTTTTTTTGTCTAATCGCTAAATGAGTATCATGGCATGTTACATTATATTTCTCTCTTCCCCTTACTAAGCACTTGTGGTATCAGCCGAACTGTGTACTGAAAGGCGAATCACGCGTCAGCAATGCATCTGGGAATTTCGCACAACACCATGGAATGTCGAGAATGACTCTGGGTTGGAGATTAGACCCTTTCCCCCAATGCACAACGATAATGCGCCACCATGGAGACATCCCTCAACGGGAAGACGAGGGTAGCAAGATTCGAACGAGGGTGGATGCACTTCGTGAAACGACCTTGTTTTCACAGACACTAACGAAAAATGATCAACATAATATAAAATTATAATAATAACAAGTAAATAGTTCAGGGAATTAAAATTTTTTAACGCAACATCAATAATAAGCCAAGCTACTTTTTTAAAAAGAAGAATCAATTTCGTGCTTGGCTTATTATTCTTCCTGTTAAATATAAATTTATATAAAATATTTCAATTCTTTCGATACTCGTAGATACTATTGAGTATTCCTAGGAGACCAAATTACTTGAAAATTTCTAGAACACAAAACATTCCGAAATTACTATTACTGTATTATTATTATTGATGATATATTATTGATATTAATGATGAATTCAATATTTTAAAAATCTATATAGGTTTAAATTCTGGCTGAGATGATACTTTTTGCAACAAGTTCTTATCAGTATTTTAAGATGTTTATTAATTGTCAGACTTAAAATGCAATTTATGATTTTAAGTCTGACACGCAGTGTTTATTTACTTGAAAAATGTATTTAAAATTTACATAGAAATATTGAGTATCAACATCTAAATTCAATCTTATTTGGCTCTTCTTACTCGTGTTATTCATATAGCGATTTAGTTTAACATATCATCAATTTACCTTAAAAAAAAAGGTTTTTCAACGTGATAAAAAAAAACTTCAATTTTCTGAAGATTCTAATTAGAAAATCGATACAAACAGTCCGGGTGTTCGACGAACGCACCCTAAGTTGAATTGATGCGACAGTATCGATTTGCGTATCGGTACCGATCGGGTCTCTCACGGCAACCTCGTCAGGTATCCACAATGGCCAGGGCTAATGACTATAGGAGACAAGGGGTGACATCGTCCGTCCGAAACTCCCCATCTGTTTCAGTTACTAAATCTTCCCATGGCCGTGCGCGCGGCCTAATCGATTACCGTGTATACGGGGCGAGAGCATCGGGGACAGTCACCCTCCCGAAGTATCTTGTCTGGCTTAGCGGCTCTTCCTGCTTCCGGTGAAAATATTTCACGGAGCGATGCGACAAACAGCCGGGGAATTACGCCGATTCCATCCCATGTTTTGTCATCTGAGCTCCGTTAGCATCTAAAGCATTTTTAATGGCTACAAAACTCTTCCATCAGCTTACAATAATAATACAATTTGAGAGTCACGAATAGGGAAAATAAGAATGCTTGGTTTAAGAAGCTTGATTAAAGAAGAAACTTTCAGCGCGATTAAGTCATAATCATTCTCATAATTTGAAAGGTAAATGAGGATGAGGAAAATATTTATTTTACATTCCTGCACAAATCATTATATACGCATAAAGCCAAGAAAAGAATCCGTTCTTTTCTGGCTTTTAACACCAATTACCGAATACCCCGCGCATCAACAAACGCTTATTATACTGAAAGAGCGAAACAGAAGAGGGAGGTGGGTTGGTAAGGGGGAAGAGGTGGAGTCGAGGAGAGTCGGGATGGGGGAATTGTGTGCTGCGGTGTCTTGAACCGTCGGACAACGGCCCTCGTAATAAGAATAGATGGCTCCTCTCGATTCCTGAATGGCCGACTATTAGCAACGAGCCGTGCTGGCGACAATGAGGCCCGACAAACTGATAAATTACGGCACGGGTGTACCCGCCGCTGCACCGGCCGCAGGTAAATAGAATTAATCACACTATAGTGTAGGGGAGAGGCAACGCGGGGAGGAAGAGGGAGGTACACGGAGCAACCGGTACTAGCGGCGGTCCCTCGCATCGGCATCGGCACCGGCATCGAAGGCGGCTGCACACTCGCCAAGAGGCTACCGGCCAATATAACAACGTGACTGTACGGTTTTCACAGCTCGTCATTCTTTTCCCTCAGATCCACCCCCGCTGCCCGTCGCGTCGCGCCTATATTCGTTTTAGAGGGTGAACGGCGGTGTTGACAGCAGCGGCGTTGGCATCCTCCTCATCGGTCGCCCGGGCTCTCTAATGAAGTTACCTTGTTGTCCGACCTGCCTCTGATATCGGTGAAATTAATGGAAATTGCATATAGGATTCCCGACAGGTATGAATAAAAAGAGTATCATCGATGTCTGAAGGTTAAAGAAAATCTCAAGTTGACAGTAGTGTGAATTGGGAAATCATATGAGTCTATAGGTAGCATTTCCAACGCAATCATGTATAAATTACAGTGTTTGTATAATTTTTCACTTTTCTTACAAGTAGAAACTTTAACTCAATTTCAATTCGCTAATATAATCTTGAATTCGGTATTTTGTTAGTTTTAATTGAACTGAAAGATGATCTAATCCTAAATGTGAGATCGAAACATTTGGAATGTTTTATTTTAATTTTATACAGAAAATACATTGTTAATTTATTAATACCAACTTCTTTCTTGGTTAATTTGCCTATTTATTACACAGTTCGAAAATTTTAATTCACTGAGTCATTGAGTCTCTGTATTTGCTTTTTGATTTGCTGTAAATCAAATACTTCCTGACTAGTAAGAATTGGATATATCATGAAATTGAGAGCGACAAGAAGCACATCGGATACGCACTGAAATTTCATTGACCTAGCTTTTCCTTCTTCCTTCTTCTGAAGGGAGAGCAGCTTGACTTGAATAGAACAAAGTGTCTTTTATGCCGGCGAAAAACAATTTATTAGAGATTGCGAGGACAATATCAATTTGTTGGGGTCCCGATGTCACCCTTCTTCGTGCAGCTCGCCTTCAGGTAACGCAGACGCGGTAATTCATGGTCATTCGCGGCTTTATAGGGGACGGTATCGATCACTTTTGATTCGATTTCGTGCGATTAGCTACGGCGCGTCTAGGAAAAGGTAATGCGAGGAGCAGGCAACTTCCGTTGCGCGTCGGTACTTTTGGATTCATGACGTTTTTTTTCTGACGACGCGCATCCTTCAATTCCCGCGACAAAAGGAAATCGGTGGAAAAACGTGGCCAATGAAGAAGGGAGAAAGGATAGCCGCGTGTATAACCGCCATGAATTGTGATGGATTTTGTCGATGATTGATTAACTATTGACTGCTTCTACCTTCGCCGCGAAACACAGAAAGACCACCAGATTGACTCGAGCTATAAAAAAGCTTGGCTTTATTGTAGACAGATTAAATGAAACGCGGTTCTTTACGAATATCGTGACTATGAGAGTAACTGAAGATATGAGGCTTAGTTAAGATGCTAGGCTATTTATGTAGTGACACTTCTTAATCATTTTAAGAATTAAATCATATTGAAATGACAGATTAACGCACATCACCTGATGTAACTTAACTTTTCTATATTAAAAATCACAATGTATAGAATTGACTTGTGTAATTGGAAAGTTTTATAAAACCGCAAGCATCAGCTAATCATTCGCGCGAGATAAGAATAGGGCGGGATCTCTCATCACGCATACGAGTATCAAGTTTGACCCTTTCCCTCTCCGCCATTTTGGCTCGACCTCTTCGTTCACCAAGAAGCGCGGCTTTCCTCATCCGCCTCCTCTTTTTCCCAGTCGTTCCTCCCGCTGTTCCCTTTCTCTCCTCGTAGTCACTCCACCTCCAAGCACGAGCCCTCCCTCCCATCCTCCCTCCTCTCGTCGGTTTTCCTCCTCTCCTCCACCGCCGTGCTTCCTCCCTTTCTCGAGGAAGCCGACGTCTTTTTCTTCCCCGGGGCTGCTTTATAAGACTACAAAAGAACATCGCGGCAGAGTCAAGATGGCGGTGGGGTCCCGACGCGGTCTCTCGTAACCCACCCTCCTTCTTTTCCTCCCCCTCCCACCCCCTTCCTTCTCTTCCATCTTCCCATCCACGCCATTGTTGCCGCGAGCAGGAGAGACAAAATGAACCCGATTGTTAGTACCGGGCGGCATCATAATGAACGCCCATTCACCGGGAGACACCAAATGAGCTCCCGCGTCTTGTCCCGCGGCTTTGTCCGCGATACTTTTAATTCTCCGCTGGCCCTTTGTCTTCCTCGCGAAGACTCCCGTTATCTCCTTTTCCCGTCTGCACCGCCCCGCGGATCTTTCTTTTTCCTCCTGTATCCGTCTCGTGTCTCTTCTGGTAACTTCGCTTCGTCGGAAAACGCGGGAGGGGGAGAGGAGCCGCTCGGAGGAGCACGCCGATATTTATTGTCCATGTTGCGCATTGAAAGAGAAGTAAAAGGCGGTCACGGGTGGTGGAGGATTGGATTGAATTAAACGGCGGGTATTGCTTAATCTTCGTGATCGGCGAAATAATGGCAGAACGAAAATGGACGATATATTTAAATGACAAGTCGGCGAGGAGAAGTAAGACTAATGAGGAGGGCATTGTTTCCAATTATGTATCTGCCGATATACCGTTTTGCGTTTATAAAACAGATGCACCGTCCAGTCTATTTCGTTCACATAGACTCATATTGTAATAATGTATAATTTTACAAGGATCCTATTCCCGAGAGGCATGCATCTTTACTTTATAAATTCGTTCGTTCCATCTATTTGCCCACTTTGCAACGGACTTGTCGCAGACCGTTTCGTGACAGAAGTGTACAATTCTTTCCGTGCAGTATATTCCTCCGTCACCGGCGGGACGAAAGGAGAAGGAAAATATTATTGCTCGATTCGCGCGTCATGCATAAATGCATCGATCGCGTTCTCGCCAGCTCTCGCGTTTCCTCTCGGCTCGCTCTCGTCCCTTCTCGGCGGCTGAGCAAACAACGATATCCATAATATTAGAGTCACAAGCAACGGGTTATTAACTACACGTCCCCTCCCTCCCTTTTCTTACTCTGTCTCCTCTTTCGTCTAGTATCGATAAGTTTCTCGAAGAAGAATAACGATTTCGAAGGAATAACTGTGAAGGGTTGACATATAAAAAATTCTAAATCCTAAAACAAACAAAATTTGCTAATCTATTCCTCCTTGTTGGAATGACTTGTTAATGAAAGACTGTTGTAGGTAGATGTTTATACTATAAAAGGATTTATTTCGATAGAACTCAAAATAAACAAACTGACATACAATACATGGAAAATTTGTGTTAAATTTACACGTTTTATGTGTTCCTAAACACATTTTACGATTCACTCAAACTTTTGTGTTAATTTAACACAAAAAGATGACTATGTTAGAAAGTAACACAAATATTATGTAAAAAAATTAATACAAAAAATATGATAAACTGGAAGCATATTTTTTCAGTTAAATTAACTTTTATAATATGTTAAATTAATACGTATTTTATTCACTTGTCTTAGAATTTACGTTTTAAAATACATTATTTTTATGTTTTATTTATTTATTTGTTCACTTAGATGCTCATAAATTATGTTATATTATTCTGACATTAAGAAACATTGAATATTCATTTAACACAAAATACATAAATAATATGATTACGTTATGTTAAATTAACATTCGGATATGTTAAATATTCAACATTTTAACAATACAGTTAAGAAATTTCCACAATCAAATATATCTACCATCGAAATCATTTGCAATTTCTAGTATTTCTATCTGCTCGATCATCACTCATAATGCAAAAGTCATCTCGCTAGAGATGCTGATGACAGATATTCTTAAATTATAAAGGATACTCTTTTGACCGTATTTCAAATTCCTAAACAAATCATTATTTGCAATCAATTACAGATTAAAATAAAAGACAATCCGATATGTAATATATTTTTTAACTAAACTTAAAATATTAAACACTCGTGAAAATTTTGTTCCAAGCTACAATTTTGATTGTCGATTTTTCTGTCTTTCCTCTTTCTGGTTACTCTGCTCTAATTTGGAAAGATCTCAGAATCACTTCATCTCGAACTTGAGAAACTATTTTACGAAACTGCTTACAAAGCAATTTCGATCGAGACTAATTGTCGATGAGTTTAATTTCTTTGCGATTAACATCCCGAGACCAGTCTAAGTTAATCGATTATTCACTCATCCGTGATGAGGCAAGGATTTCGTGAAAATTACGTGTCCATTATGCAGATATTCTTTTTTTCTCTAATTTTTGTAATGCACATTGCATGACTTGATCCTTCATAAGAGAGCATACGCTCAACATAGTACTGCCATGTGCAAAAATCACTTGTCTGCGATTTCTTTCACACGTTGGGTGGTCCATGCGATCCTTTTTTCCAATACATATTGGTACAATACGCAGATGCGTCCGAAACTAATCCTCCGTTTGAATTAGCTCTCTGGAGACAAAAAAAATTGCCCGTCACTGATTTGGCGAACACATTCAAACAAATGGCAGAAAAAAATTTATTGGCACCTCCTGCCGATTACAATCCTGATGTAAAATAAAGTTGAAAAGGAATTTTGAAAACCTTTAGAAAAGAAAGAATATGTGTCAAGTGTAAAGTTAATGATTATGTATGCTGGTTTGACCATTATACATTCATTCTTTTCTTGCAATTGACAATGAAATATGCTGTCTCTAAATACAGTTAGACTTGGGATAGGTAACTTAGAACAGCATTTACTTTTGTTAAATTTAATCGGTATCCATGCACTCATGATTCTGAAAGAAAGTTTAAATTTTAAATGTTCTGCATTTGCGGTAGAAATCATTACCATTATTGCATATTATCATTCTATTCAAAATCATTTTTATAAAGTCCAATTTATCAAGAAACTATAAAGATATAATGGATATGTTCTTTACAGCTTTTATACGATTTACTTTATCTGTTTTTCTTTCCACGTTGGAAAAAGAAGGGAGACGAAAGGAGTTCAACTAAAAAGAACAAACCTATTAGCACTTATGCTTTACTGACTCTTGCTTACATTGAAAAGGATCTATTCGAAAATACGTCTGCAAGAAACACTATTCATAGCTATTGAAAGATTGATTCGCTGCACCATAGCGACAAGATTCTCCCTTTTCGATTGCACAAAGGGCGATATTTTGTAAATGTCGCGGGTGAAACTATTGAGTCCTCTCGTTTTGTTCGCGACTGTTTATTCGTGCGTGCACGAGATTCGTCGATCGCGGGAAGAGATTTACGATCCGCGGGGAAAGTCCTATAATAAGACAGCGGGGGAATTTCTGACGCTAGAGTTTTCCATGCACCGCATCTGCTGGCGCGTCGCGTCGACCGTGCTTGTGACGCCATTTTTCTCCCTTTTCCCTGTGTAGATTGCTCAATGGACCGACCAGTCGGTCGGCGGTCAATTTGTTTGAATGGACAATGACAGCCTCGGGCGCGCACAATAGTTGCTGTCAGCCACATAAATCGGTCTCTGCGAGAGATGGCAAAGACGACGCAACGGACATGTTGGCGGAAAACGGACGCCAAGTTCCGAACCGCCAGCGCGAAATAATCAATTAACTTAGCGGGCTTTTTCAGTCATCTACGTAATTATGACGTGGAAGCTATAAAAAGGAAGCTAATAATTTGTATTATGGCATAGTAATGAGATCGGGGAATCATCGAGAGAGAGAGAGAGAGAGAGATACTTACATATTTCAAGTGCAAAGAATTTGCTCGATTTAATTTGAAAGAAATTTAAATAATTTATTAGTGATATTTTGTTAAATTTCATTTTCAAAAATTTTTTATCTTAAGATATTATATTTTTTAGATCTACTTTTTAAACCCTTTCTCCATTCTTCTCTAATATGGTAAAAGTGATAAAGTTACATTAAGTATATCAAAAGTAACTCTGAGAGAAATAAATAATTATAAAACACACTTCCAATTCGAAACTAAATCTCTCGCATTCAAAATTTCGATTTACAGTTTCCGCGTAAAAAACCTATTCACGTTGATCTTATTTGATTGTTGGTAAAAAAAATTAGTCAGGTTTAATCAACGATACGCGGGACATTTTACGCTAAAAAATATTTTCACAACGAGCACGAAAAACGCCCATGCGATTTGTGCCGCTCGGATTGTCTGCGTTTTTTGAATCGCCGGCTCAGCAAACGCGCGTGAAACGTTTTTCGGTAATCAAGCACGGAAAATGCGGCCGCTCGGCCCGTTCATTCTCGTTCATTGAACGACGTAGTTCATTGTCGTGTCGACGGATAATGAAATTCAATTAATATAACGAGCCAATTAAGCGCGTCGACACACTGACACGGTGGTCTGTCGCGTGAAGAAAAAAAAGGGAATTCCCCGGTTGCGCGTGTACTGACACGGTGTGTGTGTGTATATATGCTCTTTAATTCGGCGCGATTCGCAAATGTAGAAAACTCGCCGCGCCTCAAATCGAATAATTAATCCGACAACAAATTTGCTTCTGTTTTCGAAAACTTTGATTCGCTGCGTAATAATGGTCGTGCGAATAACGACGATAATAATAACGATAACGAGGGAAAAACCGACACTGATAAAGTAAATACAACAATAATACTCTCTCGAATTCTTCTCGCTAACTTAAGTGATTTCTGTAATTTAATTTAATAAAAATTATATGTAATACTATTATGTTTTTAATAAGTGTTTCAGTTATAATAAGAACACTGCACCTTTAACAATATCATGTATCGAGTAAGTTAGTAATGATAACACCAAATAATTAGCAAAAATTATATGAAATGTATTGTACAAGTATACATCACAAATCGCAATTGTAATTGTTGCAATTGTTCGGTTTTCAATTGAGCAGGTGCCACCTCGAAGGAAGTCTTTGAGCTTACCGCCGTTACGACCAATCGACGATCGGTAAAGTCTATGTCGATAAAATATCTTGTTTGTGAAATCATCTTTGCACTTTTCATTTTAGAACAATATTAAACTGTGATAAAGAAAATGTGAATCTAACACACAGTAAATTAGAGGAGCTTGAAATAACGTAATCTGAGTTTATAGCAGAACACTGCAATCTTCACAATATCGTTCACCGGACAGACTAGATCTCCGTATGTTGATAAATTTGCACGACTGTCAACAAGAAAGATATTTCTCGATAAACTTCGATCGACAATAAAATAATTCACAATAATTTCTAATTAAATTATCAGTTAATATATAGTTAATAAACACAAAATTAATAATTTTGAAAAAAACTTTATTTTTTTTTTTTAATTTGTGTGTATTTATCCTTCTTTAAAAGATTTTGTATAATAATAATTAATTCTAAAATATAAGAGAAAAAAGCTGCTAGAAACGTAACAAACGTTGGAACTTTTCCACTCAAAATAAAAATAATCTCTATGATTATTTTTATTGTGTTGAAATACAAAATCGGAAAAAGAAGTAGGAAAAAAGAAACGCCGAAGAGAAAAATAATAAATTGGCAAATTAAAGAGCGATTGAATTGTCCAGTCACAAAAGTGAGTGGTCGATGTTTTGAAAGGACGAAAGTCTAGCCAACGGCTGGACAATGATCGCAAACAGGATTTAAGGATCCTGATAGCACCATACCGCGTACGGGAACCGAATTGGATCCGTATTAGCCGCAATAGCACAAAGAGTAGCAAATCCGATCCCATCCTTCTATATCAGGATCGAGTTAAGGTGCAGTATCGACTAACTGCTATTGTTTAGGGGTGCCGAAAGAATTACGGAACGATAAAGCGCCTCTTTTTTCTATTGTTAATCCTTTAAACCTTGGCATAATATTAAGAATATTTCTCGTTCATTAATATCCATATTTTTTTATTTAATTTGATACATTTAATTACAATAATTGGAAGAAAGAACTTGTAAACTAATTTGAAATATAACAGCTTCTTTCGTTCATAATTGCTTGAAAATTTATTTAGATAAATCTTTTGAATCGCAACAGGTAAACGTCGCAAAAATCGTGATCGCAACATACGAAAATTCTCACGAATCGTGACATGCGAACGTGGAAATTCATAATGGCGCAAATGACTGTCTGGTAATTCCTAAATGCCTTGGTCGTATCAGATACCGTCTCTAATGTTCCTATGCGGGTATCTGCCGATTCGCTTCATTTCCGCGATGAAACGTGTACAAGACGTTTATGCGCGTCGCGAGTTTCTAGACTTCGATATAATGCAACTTTATCTATGGCAGAGAGAAAGAGAACTCCTTCGATAAATTTATCTATCTTTATTTTTTATATTAGTCATTACGACAATATTACGTCTTCTTTTAACGGTTTTCACATGATTGGATAAGTTGCTTGTTTTTAATATCGTTAAATATAATCTTTCGGATATATCAACTAGATACTTGAGATAAAAGAATGTTAAAATAGAGATTATTCTTAGAATTACTTTTTAGCTGATATTTTATTTAAATGAAAAGCAAAGGAGAAACGTTTTATTTATTCAAATTATATTTTGAATATTTTTACTAAGGAAAAAAAAAGAAATATTATAATTTCTGATTTTAATTTTCATGACGAGGAATATTGCCACATGTATCTATTGCGCCCATTACTGGCTATCCTGTATAATATAATTGCACTGCGCTGTAATATTGTATTCTCGTGCGAGCAAGGAGCAGTTAGGATTTCAGAAGACGAACTGATAGCGATCGCAATAACGAGAAGCAATTACCCATGTCTGCCGTAGATTGCAACGGCACGACTGATTCTTATATTAAACGCATACTATTATCGTAACTCGGGCTCTCGCAAGGATAACGGAAATGGAGCTGCCGAGTTCATTTGCGCATAGCTTGTTCAATAATTTGAATGTGCTGTTGCTTTGATTAAAAATCAACAGTGCTAGAAAATCTCAGACGCGTGAAACACTAGAATTTTCATATACATATATAGCTATTATTTTCGGCTCTTTTTAAATTGACATTGAATTCTCCTTTATATACACAAATGTTACAGCTTTCTTGCAAATTGAAATACAAAATTCTTTTATTTAATTAATTAAATAAAAGAATTTTGTATTTCAATTTGCAAGAAAGCTGTAACATTTGTGTATATAAAGGAGAATTCAATGTCAATTTAAAAAGAGCCGAAAATAATAGCTATATATGTATATGAAAATTCTAGTGTTTCACGCGTCTGAGATTTTCTAGCACTGTTGATTTTTAATCAAAGCAACAGCACATTCAAATTATTGAACAAGCTATGCGCAAATGAACTCGGCAGCTCCATTTCCGTTATCCTTGCGAGAGCCCGAGTTACGATAATAGTATGCGTTTAATATAAGAATCAGTCGTGCCGTTGCAATCTACGGCAGACATGGGTAATTGCTTCTCGTTATTGCGATCGCTATCAGTTCGTCTTCTGAAATCCTAACTGCTCCTTGCTCGCACGAGAATACAATATTACAGCGCAGTGCAATTATATTATACAGGATAGCCAGTAATGGGCGCAATAGATACATGTGGCAATATTCCTCGTCATGAAAATTAAAATCAGAAATTATAATATTTCTTTTTTTTTCCTTAGTAAAAATATTCAAAATATAATTTGAATAAATAAAACGTTTCTCCTTTGCTTTTCATTTAAATAAAATATCAGCTAAAAAGTAATTCTAAGAATAATCTCTATTTTAACATTCTTTTATCTCAAGTATCTAGTTGATATATCCGAAAGATTATATTTAACGATATTAAAAACAAGCAACTTATCCAATCATGTGAAAACCGTTAAAAGAAGACGTAATATTGTCGTAATGACTAATATAAAAAATAAAGATAGATAAATTTATCGAAGGAGTTCTCTTTCTCTCTGCCATAGATAAAGTTGCATTATATCGAAGTCTAGAAACTCGCGACGCGCATAAACGTCTTGTACACGTTTCATCGCGGAAATGAAGCGAATCGGCAGATACCCGCATAGGAACATTAGAGACGGTATCTGATACGACCAAGGCATTTAGGAATTACCAGACAGTCATTTGCGCCATTATGAATTTCCACGTTCGCATGTCACGATTCGTGAGAATTTTCGTATGTTGCGATCACGATTTTTGCGACGTTTACCTGTTGCGATTCAAAAGATTTATCTAAATAAATTTTCAAGCAATTATGAACGAAAGAAGCTGTTATATTTCAAATTAGTTTACAAGTTCTTTCTTCCAATTATTGTAATTAAATGTATCAAATTAAATAAAAAAATATGGATATTAATGAACGAGAAATATTCTTAATATTATGCCAAGGTTTAAAGGATTAACAATAGAAAAAAGAGGCGCTTTATCGTTCCGTAATTCTTTCGGCACCCCTAAACAATAGCAGTTAGTCGATACTGCACCTTAACTCGATCCTGATATAGAAGGATGGGATCGGATTTGCTACTCTTTGTGCTATTGCGGCTAATACGGATCCAATTCGGTTCCCGTACGCGGTATGGTGCTATCAGGATCCTTAAATCCTGTTTGCGATCATTGTCCAGCCGTTGGCTAGACTTTCGTCCTTTCAAAACATCGACCACTCACTTTTGTGACTGGACAATTCAATCGCTCTTTAATTTGCCAATTTATTATTTTTCTCTTCGGCGTTTCTTTTTTCCTACTTCTTTTTCCGATTTTGTATTTCAACACAATAAAAATAATCATAGAGATTATTTTTATTTTGAGTGGAAAAGTTCCAACGTTTGTTACGTTTCTAGCAGCTTTTTTCTCTTATATTTTAGAATTAATTATTATTATACAAAATCTTTTAAAGAAGGATAAATACACACAAATTAAAAAAAAAAAATAAAGTTTTTTTCAAAATTATTAATTTTGTGTTTATTAACTATATATTAACTGATAATTTAATTAGAAATTATTGTGAATTATTTTATTGTCGATCGAAGTTTATCGAGAAATATCTTTCTTGTTGACAGTCGTGCAAATTTATCAACATACGGAGATCTAGTCTGTCCGGTGAACGATATTGTGAAGATTGCAGTGTTCTGCTATAAACTCAGATTACGTTATTTCAAGCTCCTCTAATTTACTGTGTGTTAGATTCACATTTTCTTTATCACAGTTTAATATTGTTCTAAAATGAAAAGTGCAAAGATGATTTCACAAACAAGATATTTTATCGACATAGACTTTACCGATCGTCGATTGGTCGTAACGGCGGTAAGCTCAAAGACTTCCTTCGAGGTGGCACCTGCTCAATTGAAAACCGAACAATTGCAACAATTACAATTGCGATTTGTGATGTATACTTGTACAATACATTTCATATAATTTTTGCTAATTATTTGGTGTTATCATTACTAACTTACTCGATACATGATATTGTTAAAGGTGCAGTGTTCTTATTATAACTGAAACACTTATTAAAAACATAATAGTATTACATATAATTTTTATTAAATTAAATTACAGAAATCACTTAAGTTAGCGAGAAGAATTCGAGAGAGTATTATTGTTGTATTTACTTTATCAGTGTCGGTTTTTCCCTCGTTATCGTTATTATTATCGTCGTTATTCGCACGACCATTATTACGCAGCGAATCAAAGTTTTCGAAAACAGAAGCAAATTTGTTGTCGGATTAATTATTCGATTTGAGGCGCGGCGAGTTTTCTACATTTGCGAATCGCGCCGAATTAAAGAGCATATATACACACACACACCGTGTCAGTACACGCGCAACCGGGGAATTCCCTTTTTTTTCTTCACGCGACAGACCACCGTGTCAGTGTGTCGACGCGCTTAATTGGCTCGTTATATTAATTGAATTTCATTATCCGTCGACACGACAATGAACTACGTCGTTCAATGAACGAGAATGAACGGGCCGAGCGGCCGCATTTTCCGTGCTTGATTACCGAAAAACGTTTCACGCGCGTTTGCTGAGCCGGCGATTCAAAAAACGCAGACAATCCGAGCGGCACAAATCGCATGGGCGTTTTTCGTGCTCGTTGTGAAAATATTTTTTAGCGTAAAATGTCCCGCGTATCGTTGATTAAACCTGACTAATTTTTTTTACCAACAATCAAATAAGATCAACGTGAATAGGTTTTTTACGCGGAAACTGTAAATCGAAATTTTGAATGCGAGAGATTTAGTTTCGAATTGGAAGTGTGTTTTATAATTATTTATTTCTCTCAGAGTTACTTTTGATATACTTAATGTAACTTTATCACTTTTACCATATTAGAGAAGAATGGAGAAAGGGTTTAAAAAGTAGATCTAAAAAATATAATATCTTAAGATAAAAAATTTTTGAAAATGAAATTTAACAAAATATCACTAATAAATTATTTAAATTTCTTTCAAATTAAATCGAGCAAATTCTTTGCACTTGAAATATGTAAGTATCTCTCTCTCTCTCTCTCTCTCGATGATTCCCCGATCTCATTACTATGCCATAATACAAATTATTAGCTTCCTTTTTATAGCTTCCACGTCATAATTACGTAGATGACTGAAAAAGCCCGCTAAGTTAATTGATTATTTCGCGCTGGCGGTTCGGAACTTGGCGTCCGTTTTCCGCCAACATGTCCGTTGCGTCGTCTTTGCCATCTCTCGCAGAGACCGATTTATGTGGCTGACAGCAACTATTGTGCGCGCCCGAGGCTGTCATTGTCCATTCAAACAAATTGACCGCCGACCGACTGGTCGGTCCATTGAGCAATCTACACAGGGAAAAGGGAGAAAAATGGCGTCACAAGCACGGTCGACGCGACGCGCCAGCAGATGCGGTGCATGGAAAACTCTAGCGTCAGAAATTCCCCCGCTGTCTTATTATAGGACTTTCCCCGCGGATCGTAAATCTCTTCCCGCGATCGACGAATCTCGTGCACGCACGAATAAACAGTCGCGAACAAAACGAGAGGACTCAATAGTTTCACCCGCGACATTTACAAAATATCGCCCTTTGTGCAATCGAAAAGGGAGAATCTTGTCGCTATGGTGCAGCGAATCAATCTTTCAATAGCTATGAATAGTGTTTCTTGCAGACGTATTTTCGAATAGATCCTTTTCAATGTAAGCAAGAGTCAGTAAAGCATAAGTGCTAATAGGTTTGTTCTTTTTAGTTGAACTCCTTTCGTCTCCCTTCTTTTTCCAACGTGGAAAGAAAAACAGATAAAGTAAATCGTATAAAAGCTGTAAAGAACATATCCATTATATCTTTATAGTTTCTTGATAAATTGGACTTTATAAAAATGATTTTGAATAGAATGATAATATGCAATAATGGTAATGATTTCTACCGCAAATGCAGAACATTTAAAATTTAAACTTTCTTTCAGAATCATGAGTGCATGGATACCGATTAAATTTAACAAAAGTAAATGCTGTTCTAAGTTACCTATCCCAAGTCTAACTGTATTTAGAGACAGCATATTTCATTGTCAATTGCAAGAAAAGAATGAATGTATAATGGTCAAACCAGCATACATAATCATTAACTTTACACTTGACACATATTCTTTCTTTTCTAAAGGTTTTCAAAATTCCTTTTCAACTTTATTTTACATCAGGATTGTAATCGGCAGGAGGTGCCAATAAATTTTTTTCTGCCATTTGTTTGAATGTGTTCGCCAAATCAGTGACGGGCAATTTTTTTTGTCTCCAGAGAGCTAATTCAAACGGAGGATTAGTTTCGGACGCATCTGCGTATTGTACCAATATGTATTGGAAAAAAGGATCGCATGGACCACCCAACGTGTGAAAGAAATCGCAGACAAGTGATTTTTGCACATGGCAGTACTATGTTGAGCGTATGCTCTCTTATGAAGGATCAAGTCATGCAATGTGCATTACAAAAATTAGAGAAAAAAAGAATATCTGCATAATGGACACGTAATTTTCACGAAATCCTTGCCTCATCACGGATGAGTGAATAATCGATTAACTTAGACTGGTCTCGGGATGTTAATCGCAAAGAAATTAAACTCATCGACAATTAGTCTCGATCGAAATTGCTTTGTAAGCAGTTTCGTAAAATAGTTTCTCAAGTTCGAGATGAAGTGATTCTGAGATCTTTCCAAATTAGAGCAGAGTAACCAGAAAGAGGAAAGACAGAAAAATCGACAATCAAAATTGTAGCTTGGAACAAAATTTTCACGAGTGTTTAATATTTTAAGTTTAGTTAAAAAATATATTACATATCGGATTGTCTTTTATTTTAATCTGTAATTGATTGCAAATAATGATTTGTTTAGGAATTTGAAATACGGTCAAAAGAGTATCCTTTATAATTTAAGAATATCTGTCATCAGCATCTCTAGCGAGATGACTTTTGCATTATGAGTGATGATCGAGCAGATAGAAATACTAGAAATTGCAAATGATTTCGATGGTAGATATATTTGATTGTGGAAATTTCTTAACTGTATTGTTAAAATGTTGAATATTTAACATATCCGAATGTTAATTTAACATAACGTAATCATATTATTTATGTATTTTGTGTTAAATGAATATTCAATGTTTCTTAATGTCAGAATAATATAACATAATTTATGAGCATCTAAGTGAACAAATAAATAAATAAAACATAAAAATAATGTATTTTAAAACGTAAATTCTAAGACAAGTGAATAAAATACGTATTAATTTAACATATTATAAAAGTTAATTTAACTGAAAAAATATGCTTCCAGTTTATCATATTTTTTGTATTAATTTTTTTACATAATATTTGTGTTACTTTCTAACATAGTCATCTTTTTGTGTTAAATTAACACAAAAGTTTGAGTGAATCGTAAAATGTGTTTAGGAACACATAAAACGTGTAAATTTAACACAAATTTTCCATGTATTGTATGTCAGTTTGTTTATTTTGAGTTCTATCGAAATAAATCCTTTTATAGTATAAACATCTACCTACAACAGTCTTTCATTAACAAGTCATTCCAACAAGGAGGAATAGATTAGCAAATTTTGTTTGTTTTAGGATTTAGAATTTTTTATATGTCAACCCTTCACAGTTATTCCTTCGAAATCGTTATTCTTCTTCGAGAAACTTATCGATACTAGACGAAAGAGGAGACAGAGTAAGAAAAGGGAGGGAGGGGACGTGTAGTTAATAACCCGTTGCTTGTGACTCTAATATTATGGATATCGTTGTTTGCTCAGCCGCCGAGAAGGGACGAGAGCGAGCCGAGAGGAAACGCGAGAGCTGGCGAGAACGCGATCGATGCATTTATGCATGACGCGCGAATCGAGCAATAATATTTTCCTTCTCCTTTCGTCCCGCCGGTGACGGAGGAATATACTGCACGGAAAGAATTGTACACTTCTGTCACGAAACGGTCTGCGACAAGTCCGTTGCAAAGTGGGCAAATAGATGGAACGAACGAATTTATAAAGTAAAGATGCATGCCTCTCGGGAATAGGATCCTTGTAAAATTATACATTATTACAATATGAGTCTATGTGAACGAAATAGACTGGACGGTGCATCTGTTTTATAAACGCAAAACGGTATATCGGCAGATACATAATTGGAAACAATGCCCTCCTCATTAGTCTTACTTCTCCTCGCCGACTTGTCATTTAAATATATCGTCCATTTTCGTTCTGCCATTATTTCGCCGATCACGAAGATTAAGCAATACCCGCCGTTTAATTCAATCCAATCCTCCACCACCCGTGACCGCCTTTTACTTCTCTTTCAATGCGCAACATGGACAATAAATATCGGCGTGCTCCTCCGAGCGGCTCCTCTCCCCCTCCCGCGTTTTCCGACGAAGCGAAGTTACCAGAAGAGACACGAGACGGATACAGGAGGAAAAAGAAAGATCCGCGGGGCGGTGCAGACGGGAAAAGGAGATAACGGGAGTCTTCGCGAGGAAGACAAAGGGCCAGCGGAGAATTAAAAGTATCGCGGACAAAGCCGCGGGACAAGACGCGGGAGCTCATTTGGTGTCTCCCGGTGAATGGGCGTTCATTATGATGCCGCCCGGTACTAACAATCGGGTTCATTTTGTCTCTCCTGCTCGCGGCAACAATGGCGTGGATGGGAAGATGGAAGAGAAGGAAGGGGGTGGGAGGGGGAGGAAAAGAAGGAGGGTGGGTTACGAGAGACCGCGTCGGGACCCCACCGCCATCTTGACTCTGCCGCGATGTTCTTTTGTAGTCTTATAAAGCAGCCCCGGGGAAGAAAAAGACGTCGGCTTCCTCGAGAAAGGGAGGAAGCACGGCGGTGGAGGAGAGGAGGAAAACCGACGAGAGGAGGGAGGATGGGAGGGAGGGCTCGTGCTTGGAGGTGGAGTGACTACGAGGAGAGAAAGGGAACAGCGGGAGGAACGACTGGGAAAAAGAGGAGGCGGATGAGGAAAGCCGCGCTTCTTGGTGAACGAAGAGGTCGAGCCAAAATGGCGGAGAGGGAAAGGGTCAAACTTGATACTCGTATGCGTGATGAGAGATCCCGCCCTATTCTTATCTCGCGCGAATGATTAGCTGATGCTTGCGGTTTTATAAAACTTTCCAATTACACAAGTCAATTCTATACATTGTGATTTTTAATATAGAAAAGTTAAGTTACATCAGGTGATGTGCGTTAATCTGTCATTTCAATATGATTTAATTCTTAAAATGATTAAGAAGTGTCACTACATAAATAGCCTAGCATCTTAACTAAGCCTCATATCTTCAGTTACTCTCATAGTCACGATATTCGTAAAGAACCGCGTTTCATTTAATCTGTCTACAATAAAGCCAAGCTTTTTTATAGCTCGAGTCAATCTGGTGGTCTTTCTGTGTTTCGCGGCGAAGGTAGAAGCAGTCAATAGTTAATCAATCATCGACAAAATCCATCACAATTCATGGCGGTTATACACGCGGCTATCCTTTCTCCCTTCTTCATTGGCCACGTTTTTCCACCGATTTCCTTTTGTCGCGGGAATTGAAGGATGCGCGTCGTCAGAAAAAAAACGTCATGAATCCAAAAGTACCGACGCGCAACGGAAGTTGCCTGCTCCTCGCATTACCTTTTCCTAGACGCGCCGTAGCTAATCGCACGAAATCGAATCAAAAGTGATCGATACCGTCCCCTATAAAGCCGCGAATGACCATGAATTACCGCGTCTGCGTTACCTGAAGGCGAGCTGCACGAAGAAGGGTGACATCGGGACCCCAACAAATTGATATTGTCCTCGCAATCTCTAATAAATTGTTTTTCGCCGGCATAAAAGACACTTTGTTCTATTCAAGTCAAGCTGCTCTCCCTTCAGAAGAAGGAAGAAGGAAAAGCTAGGTCAATGAAATTTCAGTGCGTATCCGATGTGCTTCTTGTCGCTCTCAATTTCATGATATATCCAATTCTTACTAGTCAGGAAGTATTTGATTTACAGCAAATCAAAAAGCAAATACAGAGACTCAATGACTCAGTGAATTAAAATTTTCGAACTGTGTAATAAATAGGCAAATTAACCAAGAAAGAAGTTGGTATTAATAAATTAACAATGTATTTTCTGTATAAAATTAAAATAAAACATTCCAAATGTTTCGATCTCACATTTAGGATTAGATCATCTTTCAGTTCAATTAAAACTAACAAAATACCGAATTCAAGATTATATTAGCGAATTGAAATTGAGTTAAAGTTTCTACTTGTAAGAAAAGTGAAAAATTATACAAACACTGTAATTTATACATGATTGCGTTGGAAATGCTACCTATAGACTCATATGATTTCCCAATTCACACTACTGTCAACTTGAGATTTTCTTTAACCTTCAGACATCGATGATACTCTTTTTATTCATACCTGTCGGGAATCCTATATGCAATTTCCATTAATTTCACCGATATCAGAGGCAGGTCGGACAACAAGGTAACTTCATTAGAGAGCCCGGGCGACCGATGAGGAGGATGCCAACGCCGCTGCTGTCAACACCGCCGTTCACCCTCTAAAACGAATATAGGCGCGACGCGACGGGCAGCGGGGGTGGATCTGAGGGAAAAGAATGACGAGCTGTGAAAACCGTACAGTCACGTTGTTATATTGGCCGGTAGCCTCTTGGCGAGTGTGCAGCCGCCTTCGATGCCGGTGCCGATGCCGATGCGAGGGACCGCCGCTAGTACCGGTTGCTCCGTGTACCTCCCTCTTCCTCCCCGCGTTGCCTCTCCCCTACACTATAGTGTGATTAATTCTATTTACCTGCGGCCGGTGCAGCGGCGGGTACACCCGTGCCGTAATTTATCAGTTTGTCGGGCCTCATTGTCGCCAGCACGGCTCGTTGCTAATAGTCGGCCATTCAGGAATCGAGAGGAGCCATCTATTCTTATTACGAGGGCCGTTGTCCGACGGTTCAAGACACCGCAGCACACAATTCCCCCATCCCGACTCTCCTCGACTCCACCTCTTCCCCCTTACCAACCCACCTCCCTCTTCTGTTTCGCTCTTTCAGTATAATAAGCGTTTGTTGATGCGCGGGGTATTCGGTAATTGGTGTTAAAAGCCAGAAAAGAACGGATTCTTTTCTTGGCTTTATGCGTATATAATGATTTGTGCAGGAATGTAAAATAAATATTTTCCTCATCCTCATTTACCTTTCAAATTATGAGAATGATTATGACTTAATCGCGCTGAAAGTTTCTTCTTTAATCAAGCTTCTTAAACCAAGCATTCTTATTTTCCCTATTCGTGACTCTCAAATTGTATTATTATTGTAAGCTGATGGAAGAGTTTTGTAGCCATTAAAAATGCTTTAGATGCTAACGGAGCTCAGATGACAAAACATGGGATGGAATCGGCGTAATTCCCCGGCTGTTTGTCGCATCGCTCCGTGAAATATTTTCACCGGAAGCAGGAAGAGCCGCTAAGCCAGACAAGATACTTCGGGAGGGTGACTGTCCCCGATGCTCTCGCCCCGTATACACGGTAATCGATTAGGCCGCGCGCACGGCCATGGGAAGATTTAGTAACTGAAACAGATGGGGAGTTTCGGACGGACGATGTCACCCCTTGTCTCCTATAGTCATTAGCCCTGGCCATTGTGGATACCTGACGAGGTTGCCGTGAGAGACCCGATCGGTACCGATACGCAAATCGATACTGTCGCATCAATTCAACTTAGGGTGCGTTCGTCGAACACCCGGACTGTTTGTATCGATTTTCTAATTAGAATCTTCAGAAAATTGAAGTTTTTTTTTATCACGTTGAAAAACCTTTTTTTTTAAGGTAAATTGATGATATGTTAAACTAAATCGCTATATGAATAACACGAGTAAGAAGAGCCAAATAAGATTGAATTTAGATGTTGATACTCAATATTTCTATGTAAATTTTAAATACATTTTTCAAGTAAATAAACACTGCGTGTCAGACTTAAAATCATAAATTGCATTTTAAGTCTGACAATTAATAAACATCTTAAAATACTGATAAGAACTTGTTGCAAAAAGTATCATCTCAGCCAGAATTTAAACCTATATAGATTTTTAAAATATTGAATTCATCATTAATATCAATAATATATCATCAATAATAATAATACAGTAATAGTAATTTCGGAATGTTTTGTGTTCTAGAAATTTTCAAGTAATTTGGTCTCCTAGGAATACTCAATAGTATCTACGAGTATCGAAAGAATTGAAATATTTTATATAAATTTATATTTAACAGGAAGAATAATAAGCCAAGCACGAAATTGATTCTTCTTTTTAAAAAAGTAGCTTGGCTTATTATTGATGTTGCGTTAAAAAATTTTAATTCCCTGAACTATTTACTTGTTATTATTATAATTTTATATTATGTTGATCATTTTTCGTTAGTGTCTGTGAAAACAAGGTCGTTTCACGAAGTGCATCCACCCTCGTTCGAATCTTGCTACCCTCGTCTTCCCGTTGAGGGATGTCTCCATGGTGGCGCATTATCGTTGTGCATTGGGGGAAAGGGTCTAATCTCCAACCCAGAGTCATTCTCGACATTCCATGGTGTTGTGCGAAATTCCCAGATGCATTGCTGACGCGTGATTCGCCTTTCAGTACACAGTTCGGCTGATACCACAAGTGCTTAGTAAGGGGAAGAGAGAAATATAATGTAACATGCCATGATACTCATTTAGCGATTAGACAAAAAAAAATTTCATTTGAGAAACATGGGAAACAATTACGAAAATTAAAATGAGATATATAATTACATAATCAAACATCAAATTCTCTTTGAACTGACATAGTGTATATATTCTGAAGACTTTTTGTGCTGAATACAATGCTATTGACAGAATTTACATTAGGATTTTGAGCAAATTGGAATGAAATTGACAAAAATGGCGTGTACTTAAAAAAAAAGAGGAATTTTTTTTGTTAATTACGTAATTATACAGAAAGTCTCAAATTCAAACAACCATAACTTTGAAAATTATGAAAATACATAAAATTACGAAAATAAATTGTACGATCATAAACTAAAATTTACTTGAATGCTCTTAAATTGCACTTTTAAACTTTATTTAAAAACAAGTTTTTTTTTCGTAAAAAATGTTGAAAACAGTAAAAAATTATTATTTTTTCTTCAATTTACTAAAAAATTTAATGTGCAATGTAAATTCTATCAACCGAGTGCATCCAGCACGAAAAATTTTCGGGATATGCATGGCATTTCGGAGAGAAAAAGATGATTCCTTTGTTGAACTGTGTTATTAATCATAAACGCGACATACTGGTTTAATACGAAGTGATTTTGTGATTCGATCTCTCGCGTTCTCCAATATCTAATTCGAATTGTTCTAATTTGACATTTTATGCGCCAATTTAATAAATGACAAGCGGACGATTCTCTCCCTCTCTTACGTGCCGCTGATTACATCGATTCAAGCCTAAATCGATTCATCGAGTCTTTCGATTCGCATCTGCCTTCGACTATACCGAATTCTTCATCAAGTGGGAGATCCGATGATTTTCCTTCTAGTCATCCTCTCTTCATGGTCATAGTGGTGATCCGCACGATCATGCCGCGTCCACACGACTGAATTCTTGACTGAATCCTGTTCGCTTGACCGAGTCGCGTCTTAAATCACATTCTTGTATCAGAGGCGGATACATCCTGAAGCTAATGAAGCTTAACGTTGGAATCAAAAACATTCACTTCTCATCTTAATGTTATCCGAACGTCCGCTTTCTTGCGACACGATTAATAATTCAATAAAATCATTCAATCCTAATTTTTATTTGTTATCTTGGTTGCAAACAATATATCTTTAATGTAACTGAGCAACACGAAAAAAATTCCAAAGAGACTCAAAAGAACGTCTGAAAGACTAATACGCAGTTTCTTCATATTTGCTGCCTTCATCTGGCTTTATTTAATCCCATTTCGTTTGCGATTTCTATTTAAAGCCGATTTTTCAATCAGGTGTAAAGATAAAAACTGAAATTGAATTGAAACTGATCGACAATCCTTATCAATTTTCATCGTCGCTCACACTCCGCCCGAATGCTTTGATAAAATGTCGGCGACCCATTCTCAATATTTACATTCACATGTTCGAAAAAACTTCTCTTGAAACTCCAATCGAGAAGAGATACTTTCTGCGGAGATACACGGTGTCCGTGAAAAATCACCGAGACACGCGACATAGTGGGTCTCCCTTCGCGGCAGCGCGCACGCCGAAATCGCTATATCCGCGATACTTATAATAGCGTTATCCCCCTTTTCCCGCCGCCCACGTTCACCAGCTACCATTTCTCCATCCTTGCTCCCATCCTCCAACCGCTCTCTTTCTGCCGGTGTAATTTATCACCGCTCATAACAAGGAGCCGCAAGTTTGTACATATTTCAGTCTCGTAGCCACCCATCCCCCTGCTCTCGTTCCACACCCCGTTATTCTCCTCTTCCTCCTTCCGGCTTCCACCTTCCTTCCACTCTTCCTCTTGTCGCGATATCTTATGTCCTTCCGCTCAATTCTAAGAGAGCAACTAGGACGGACACTATAGAAAAAAGAGCTCCTGAAAAATCCTTATGACAACTTATTTATGTCTATTATTAAAGTAAAAACAAAGTCGCGAGACGATATAAAATATCGCAATTATCAACTGAGATAATTAGAGAATTATCTTTGTTTAATAGATCATTCTATATAATTGAAATCGAGTTTGAAAAAAATTGTTAGATATCAAAAAGAATCACATAAAGAGTTGAAAACCTTATAAATCAATAAGCAATTTTTTAATGCAAATAGGACATTTGTGACGCAGACATCAGCACTGGCGGGAAAGGGTAAAAAACCGTGTAGAGGTTTGCAGGGAGAGGGAGTAGTTGAGGGGTGCCGAGCGGAGACGTTATTATTTATACGCGCCATTATATGTCAACCCGGAGTCGCGGGAATATTGTTCAAGACATCCCGCGCATACATTACGCGCGGAAGCGGGGAGGAGGCGGACGAATAGAGAAGGGGTGGTCGTCGTAGCATGGCAGGCTTTTATTACCGCGACCACTTATTTGTTAACATAATATACACATTACGGGGCGGTGGCTTCACGGCAGCACGCGCCACCCTGTCTTCGACATGGTAGGACGAAGAGGGAACACTTCGGAGGGGGTGGCTTTTAGACACGGTGGACGATTTTTCGCGTGTGCCACCTTCTTTTCCTTTCCGCGGAGCTACTTCAACCTCCTTACGAATTGTCGTTTTTAAATTAAACGGATTTTACTGTGATTACATTAATATCGAAGACTATTGTCTCCGTGAAGTATATTCGTTTAAGAGATAAATGCACCCATCTAGAATCTCAGTTGAAAAAATTCTAGGAGAAATTTCTAATTGCTAAATCTTATTCTGTAAACACGATGACTTTACGTATTTCTTTTCTTTGCAGGACTCTTTGAATGTTATTTTCATTGACTTATTCGAGCTTACATATATTGATGGATAAATCAAGAATCCGGGGTCGAGCCGATAAATTCTTCCTACGTTTAGCATAAACGTGAGCGACAATGATGATTCGTCAGAAAGCTCTGTTCGGGACTTTGTCGAGACTCCTCCTACACGAGGGTCAACTTGGATCAGGGTCGAGGCAGATAGGGCCATGAAAAATTGCGAAATCAAAACAGTGCGGCACGATAATCGTTAGAAGCTCTCCCAAGAATCACGAATAAACATTCGTTATCCTTGCACAATGGTCCGCACAATGGGGACTGGTTTTCACACACGCTTATGATGTATTATGGGAGAAAAGCGGAAACGTATGTTTTTACCCCAATTTCCCCCGTTTAGTAGCGTTTAGTTCGCTCCACTGGCTCGCATTTATTTTTCCTCCCCTGCCTCTTTCATTTCTGACGAGCACCAGTCTTACCCTCTGCCTTCCTGACTTTTCGTCATTCTTTCTGCCGGAAAAAGCGCAATGTCGTAACGACCGGATACTCAGATCTTTGAATTTTAATAACCTTGGAATTTATCTGGGTGCCTATATTTCTTGTATTAAAATTCTTAAATGCTTCCTGACGCTTCAACTTTATACGTAAGATGTTTTCAAGTTATCAATTTAAATATTAAGACATTAATTTATAAATGTTAAAATTTGTAGATTATAATTTTAGAACTAATAAGTTTAATTTTTAGATCCTATAGATATATTTCTTTCATTAATTCTGAATATACTTATTTATTTCTCTGGGTTTTTTTTTTATTATTAGAAAAGTAAGGTGTAGTTAGATACTAGTGTAGGGTACTCAAAGGACTAGTTACGGACAAAGCATTATATCCTTTGTCCCTTTCCCGCACCCTAATGCAAGAGTGTGCCATTCCACTTCAACGGTGACATTTATCATTCGACGTAGTCGACGTAGCTGTTGGCATCGTTGTCGTTCGATATTATGGCTGTTAACGGGGACGTAATGGCATTATCTGGCCATTGTCCGACATATGATATACCGTGCATGTTGCGAAGGGGTATGGGGAATACTAATTCGCGAACACCAGACAGCCGTGTCTCATCAATGGGATTTTGGTATCCTAATTTGGTAAAGGATGCTTTGCATAATATTTCTTTGAGCTTGTCATTTAGCCATTCACAATGTGCTACGCGCAATGCACTTAATTTTCCGCATAGGCTAATGTAAATAAAATATTTGTCTCGTTTCACCAATTATATTGTTTCCTCTGACATGCAAGTCTTTACGTTAGAAATAAACACAAGATATAAAGTCTAAATTTTTGAAATTTCAAATGTCAAAGGTTTTTTCAAAATGTCTAAATCTAAATGTTTATAAATCTTTTATGGAAAGCTTTAGCATTATCTATATTTTTTTAATAGTCACTTTTTGTTTTAACTTTGCTTAACTTTATTTAGAAACTGTCAGTATTTGAAACTAAAATATGGAAACTTTTTTCTCCTCATATATTCTATTCCAAATTTTTCGACTTCGTATTTTCTCTTAATATTTCTTGTTTCAATAATTTCTTCACAGTAACTTACAGTGCGCAATCATTTACAGTGTTTTACTTTTCAAATATTGTGTGTGTGTGTGTGTGTGTGTGTGTGTGAGAGAGACATCAGATTAAATATACAGAGATATGTTTTAGGCGATATAACTCGATTAAGTACTTATATATTCAAAAAGACTGAAAGTCTTTTTTTTTAGAATTTTCGTCTCAAAATGATTTCAGAAAAAAGAAATATATATATATATATATATATATATATATATATATATATATTCATTCTTATTGGTAATTTTTAGTTTAATTTTGGCAAGCATCTTTTATGTATCTGTTAACATTAAATTGTTAATTTTTCTGAATAGTTACAATTATAAAAGCTGCGTAAAATTAAAAAAAAAAGTTTTTGTAAGATAATAAAAAAGCATTTTCTCATAAAATTATCGTATTAATTTATTTTATAAAATTTAAGAATGTATTATTAATAATGTTTTATTTTATGTTTATTTAATGTTTAGATTGTAAGTTTATGAAGATATTCACATTCTTCACAGTTCTTGGCATGTTAAATTGTAACACGTTCTATTGATATAATCATGTGCACGTGTCTAATATCCTTATTCCGATTTATATAATACACATATTCCGATTAGCGTGCACGTGTAATACGGGTGTAACGTGTACTGCGTTGTAACGTGTGTGGGCGCCGATCGTAATCATCCAAATGCTTTCAGTTCTATCGACTATCTCTTTCTACATAAATCATAGACCACGTGTGACATAACTATGTTTATGAGATTGTATTGCTTTCCATATATATCAGCGTTGATTGCTATTCATTTAGCTATCATAGAAATAGATATCATTTTGCATTATGAAAATTTTGATCATTTCGAATGGAATGAGAAATATTAAAAGTGAGTATATATCATGACTGAAACATAGTATTCGACACACATAGCATTGGAAGAAAAAGAATATTGATATTCTAATTTTATACTAGCATTGAAAGCAATTCATTCAGCTGTCAATGGAAATTGGTATCATTTGTTTGTGCTATGAAAATTTAGATCGTCGAATGGAACGGGAAGAGGATATATTAGGTCCGGAAAGTTCATGCCGATGTTGAAGGAAAATTAAAACGAAAATTTTAATTTAATAAATGTATACTAAAATTTAAATTTTAGTCGGCACGAACTTTCCAGACAACCCAATATAATAACTAAAATCAATTAAAAACTTGAAATCGAAGAATATTTGAAATGAAGAGAAATTCAAAAAATCTATTTTTAAATTAAAATTTTAAATTTTAAATAGCGGAAATTTAGCTGAACTATTTAAAGCTAATTAAATCTTTAGATATAATTGTCTTCAACATGTTTTTCTTTAATCATGGACTTTCTATACTATTAAATTTAAATCATTAGTCAAATTTAATTTGAATTAATTATTTTTACAGGTTGCTATTGCTTTTATTCGATATATCATTATTTAACACAATGATTTAACTCAAGAAAATATATTTTTTATTCAAAAGTTTGTTAATAAATGCATATATAGACGTTGTTTATTTTGAAACTAACCATGACAGTTATATAATAACATTTAAAAGTATCCACATTACAAATTGTTTTCATGTCTGTCTAGATGGTCCCTCCCACTTAACCAATTTATAAATAAATAAGATACGTTTTGTATAATTTTAGATAGCGTAATTTTATAATTTTAAACGTCTTCTTAAGGATGAATATATCTTAAGGGATGCAGTGCAAAAAATTGAAATTTCAATTGAAAAAATTGAATATCAAAGCGCATAAATCCTGTGTATTTGATTTTCCAAATCGATTGTTATTAATTAACACATGGGGGGGCTGACTGACGGCCTATTCAACCCCACAAAAAATTTTTTTTAACTAAATGAGCGCAAAAATTTTTTTGCGGTTTTTAGGAACACAAAATAATAGGATTTGATTAAGTTGGGGAGGAGGGAAGGCAGACGTACTGTTTTCTATTAAACTTACACGAGAACGAAATGGGTCAGAATTAGTTCCATTTGCTTTATGAATCTACGAGATTTCATAAAAATCGTAACGAGAGGGATTGCAATTACTCCCCAGTCTTTTGACTGAGTAGAATTGAAGAACTGCGCTACTCGGACACGTGGCGCCGGTTGACTTTTGGGTCCCATTAGCGCGATCGCGTCGCGTCGCGTCGCGTCGCGTTACGTCGCGACGATGTAACGCAGCGCGTGCACGCTGTCATCCGTGAAACGCGGGACCGCTGTTGAACCTCCTTGCGGTGAGTGGGCGAGGGTGAAGCCGAGTGCTCCGTAATGGATGACGACGGCACAGAAGGGTGGATGAGCGATATATCGTTGGGCTTGTCATCGCATGGCTACGAGCCGCGCGAACAATTACGTGTGTCGGATGGCGAGCATTCGCAACTCAAAACATCGATGGAACAGCAAGGAAGTTAATAGGATTATTAGAAGACAGCTGAAGACAAGCATTAAAAACTTTCTTTCGCGAAACGATGCGAGGAAACATGGAAATTACATTTGCAAACTCAATTACGAAGAAAAAAAATAAAACAAAAGTACAGCAAAAAATTAAGTGGAACGAAATAAAATTAATTAAAGTTTATCTTTTGCTGATTCTGACAGAAATGCCTTTTTGTCTTTTAATTTTGTGTTAATATGGCAAAAAAGTTCTAAATTCTTTGGTTTTTACTAATATGATTTTTACATACAAATTTATTCAGAAACAATGACAGTTATTTTTTAAAATAAAGATTTTTATGTTTAATAATAATGACTATTTGTCAGCAATCTGTTATCGAGATGAAATCCGGTTACTAACAAACTAGTGGCGAATAGTTATTAATATGATAGTCTTTATTTTGAGGAATAATTGTTGTTTCTGAATTTTGTATGTAAAAACCAGCAACTGATTCAGAGCTTTCTTGACAATCTATTGTTTGCATAAACGTAAAAATAATAAAAGATTTATTTCTAATTCATTATATTCAAGTGGACAATGTTTTTTACTTTAAAAGTAATAACTAAAAATTTTTTAGTTATTAATTTTGAATGAGTTAGGCAAACATTACTCTAAAAATTTTTTAGTTATTAATTTTGAATGAGTTAGTCAAACATTACTCTATCAATCATCAAAAGTGAACTAATTTAATTTATTAAAAATCATCAAAATCATCACAATTCAAAAAGGGTGATTTAAGAGCTGTGAAACAAAAATGACGAAAATGATATCATAATAAAAATATACGTTTTTTCATAAACTATACTTCTTTTGCCGATATTATCTGATTAATCAATAATTTTTTCTTAAGTTGAAAAATAACTATTTCCTTTTTTGGAAAACTTACGTGTTTTGCATCACTTTTGAAGGAGTAATATATTTTTTTAAAGGAGTAATATATTAACTGATTTTTTCATCCTTAACTTGTGCGAAGCTTAAGCGGTATCTCTCGATAGCGGATTGAAAAAGACATCAGATCTCGAAAGGGAGAATTGGGTGCGGATGAGAGATTCTCCGAATCTCTTGGACTTCTTAAGCCAAAGAGTGCTTTAATTCGCGCGATAATAAATGTTTGCGTTTTGCATGTATCCATGGGTGCCTGAATGCGTGGCATGTGGCAGGACCAGTATTTGTTCAGGCACGAATGGCAAATAGAACTGCGAGCCCGAGACGTGTACCATCCCTCCGGTTTTGTCATACGTATACACTTTGCATTATACTCGATGCACTCATCCGACTCGCGCCAATGACGTAAGAATGTTTTCTACTCGAGAAGGTTTAGCGCGATAGGGACAGCTGTTTCTCTTTCTCATACGTTTGAGACGTAAACTTTGAAAAGAGTTTAGGATATCGAGAATGTAGGTTTTTATATATAGCAAAGAAGGATTAAGCATGACTTACACCATTATCCCATTGAAAAAAAAGTGTTTAGCATTTCTAATTCTAATTACGTGGTAAAATAATTACGGTTAAGAATCCTGTTTTTTTTTAGCCATTACTATTATGATTCTAATAATAGTATTTATATAACTCAACGAAAAATATTTACATCGAAAAGAATTATAAATTATAAATATGTATAATACAAATACACACATTAATACAAAGTATCCTGAATGCAAAATAAAAATCAAAATTAAAAGGGACATTGATAAGTAAAGTATGCAGTATATAGTTTTGTAATAAAAATATTTTAATGCAAGATTAACAACATATATTATAAGGAAATTAAAAGTTACAGAAAAAATGATGTACAATATATCGGGAATCTTTTGTATAATTAAAATGATCTTTTTAATTTTGATTTTTTTGGGTATAAATTATAATTAAATTACATAATAATTATAATTTTTTTCAGTGTTTGTGACAAATTCAACCTCTAGAAAAAAAACTCTTAAAAATATAAGAGATAAATATTTATTTTAGAATTTGTTTCTGATTAAAAAGATAAAAGTACTTAATTATCGTCGAAAAATCGAATGAATTCCTCGAGTTGTGGTAAAACACGAGTTTAAAGAGTACGCAGAAGAAAAAGAGGACATGGGAAAGGGAAAGAGAAGATCCTTCACGAGTCGCGAACTCGTGTAAACGCGGAATGTACTCGTTCATTTCCATACATGCCAGCGACACACACCACCCTACACCCTCTCGGCACCCTCCTCCTACGCCGCCAGTATTCCCCGACTCCGAGTGCGTCGGAGACGTAACACAGTAGCAGCAGGTGCTTCAGATAGGAGGCGTCTGGATACAACTCGAGTACTATGTTCGGCGAAATCGTCTTTGCCGATTCCAAAAGCGGTTTCTCCCAGCTTAGAAGTGCCATGGATCCAAGGTCTCTACGCATCGCGATATTCTGCACACTGCGCGGAACTTCGCTCGATCGATCGTAGTCGCCGAAGTTCTGACGATGGACCGTACTGCAATAGACACAAATCTATGCTATCACAAAAACCGCATTCAAAGATCCGTGTTACAGATATGCAAATTTTCGCAGAGTTCATTTCACGAATTTCAGATTCTGAAATTTTATAGCAATCGAATTATTAAAAAATTACCTTAGTGATGTTTAAGCATCGCTCTTGTAAAATAATTATAGAAACTTCGGAAATATAATTAAAATATTTTATAAGCTAATCGTTTGACGAAATTTACTTTAAAGGTTTTTAAAAATAATTAGAATTTACTTAAAAAATTTTGGGATAATTTAAAATGTGTAAAAGATTAAAGATTAAATCTAAAGTAAAATTTACGAAGCATTTATAAAAAAAGACTGACTTTAAACTAATATAGGAAAATCAAAAATTTTATTATTTCTATTGCATTGAAATTTTTTAAATTTTAAAATAAAGTTAAGTTAATTTAAAATTCAGTATGCGACAATGTCACTAGATGAATGTGGCGGTGTTCTCGTAAATAAAATCCATACACGATAGAAAAATTGCATAGCACTATGAGACTTTTCATTCGTTCTGATAAAATAACTTTTATACAGGCAAGTTTTCTTATAAAGAGAGTTTACCTTGAAATATAGACACATAAATTTATGATTTTATAATTATATTGTAACATTATTTTGAAGAAAAACTTTAAAATTGTGATATTTACTCTTCATGATTTTTAAATTTCTTTTAGACTTGTGAATTTTTAAGATTACAAAGTTTCCAAATTTATCTTTATTTCTTAGATTTTCTCTTCAGTTTTTCAAATGTTTTTAAGATAATTCTCTTCCCTTACAGGAATCTTTTGCGTGAATCATCAAAATATTTTGTTCTCGCCTTTTTTCCTATAACCATAATTATGGTTTTCTTTTGTATTTTAACGATGGAAGACAAACGTCCTTTCGATACGCGAGTCAACGGGGGTGGACGGCGCTTGTTGTTCGGTAGAATTAGAAGTGCGCCCGTCTTCATTTGAAAGCAAATAGCACTCGACCCGCGCTCCTTTTCACGAACAATGGAAATGTTAAGCTAACAGCACACCCGGCAATTGACACAAGTGCCGGCCGCGACTCGCTCTTTTTACGCGTGGAAAACTTTCCCGAGCGCCTGTTTTTCCCCGTTTCTCACCCCCTTTGTGCCATATAGTCTCATTCTGTCCTTGTTGTCACCGGTCACCTGTCTCGCACTCTCACCGATACAGCTTTTGTTTCTCGTCTGCTCTCTCTTTCCTTCTTTTTATACTATGCATCGAAATGCACTTGGAGTTCGATGCACCTTCATCATCGCTTTATTGTCGCAGGTGTACATATTATTTTCAAACAGGAAAAACAAGCAAAGCGAGGAAGACGTGTGATGAATAAGGGGTTAAATGGGAGGAGGGGAAGGAAGGAGGATGCGACTGTCTCCAAGTTTTAAAGATTGAAACAATCAAGCCTTCAGTATAATTTATATCAAATTCCAATGTATATAAGAATTTAAATTTTAAAAGAAAGAAGTAAACTAATTAAAAACTCTGATTAAAACGATTTCATATAAAACCTGAAAACCTATAGTTGGAACATTTCCAAAGTAAACATCTACATTTTAAATATTAAGTTTTAGAATGTTTGTTATATCCATATAACTCTAAAATTCCGAACCTGCCAAAGCAAAAATTCGATTTTTAACTCGTGAAAAAGATAAGTGAAGTTCATAATCAGTAAAAATTAGAGGAAAAGGATCAGCGATCCTCAAAAAATACAAGAAAAATATGCAAAAAGCAAGGAGAATCGCGAAAAATGAACGAGACATTCGATTCGAGTTTTAATGACCATCTCACTTACCGAGTTTTCAAGCCGACGAAAAGCCGAAGCATTTGAAAGCGGAAGCGAATGCAATTGCAAGCGGAAGTTTTTCCGGACTCTCGAAGAAATGACGTGAAAAATACATCACGAGATTACACAAGGGATACTGCGACCTTTGATCGTTGAGAGATTGTGCAAGATAGAGAAATCGTTTTACATGCAATTTATAATAGAATGTTAAAGGACCGTTCGATGTAAAAGAGGGGACGGCGAGGATGGGAGAACGAATTCATTGTCTCGGTTCTTTCAAGTTCCAGTTTATTACATCTTCAGCATATTGACGAGAAACTGGCGACGAGGTAAGGCTGAGGAGTTCAGTTTCGCGTTATGAGTTTCGCAGAGTGAAATCGACGCATTCGACTTTCCTTCTGCATCGTGAATGCGATTCCGTAATATGTCGCACGTCATCGAGAAACGGTAAAAGAATAAGAAACGTCGTAAAAGTCTAGAATACAGATTGCACCGAGAGACATTACGAGCTCTTGGCTATGGTCTATTCTTTCTTTCTCTGAATTTGGGTCAAAGATGTGACAATCGTCGAGATCGAAACAAATCTGCTCTTTGTGAGCGTATTGTATACTCGAGTGACCAAAGGGGCACTGAAACGAGCTTCCTGATATATACGGATATCCCCGGAATGTACGCGAGAGATTCTCGGGTTGGAGAAGCCACGGTAAGTAAGCCGCTTTGTGACTTCAACCCGTGGGCCGCTTAAGAGGGTGGAAGTATATTACGGCTGATATTACGGATGAATGCTGGCCGATGCGAGAAACAGCCACCGCGGCCGATATAATCTCGTCACAATCTCTCTCACACAACAGTAGCAATAGCGCTGATATTCTCGAGTTATCAAACGTTTGCAGAATAAGCATCAGTTTTTTGCAAGTTATTATTACTTCTAATCCTTCGGAATCAATTCATATATCACGCTTCTATTCACCATGTAATCTAGAATGAAGTTAATCCCGTTTCGATGAAATGTAATTCGGTTGCTTGGACGTTTGGTACCGGTTTGAGGGCCATTCCCACTTAGAGAGGATTGCTGCGCGCATTTGAGGAATTTTTTTTATAGTTACTCTGATCACCGATTTGGACGGTATGAATGTCGAGCCAGCGAGTTCTAATACGGGCTTATTCGGATCGTGATCATTAATAACAATAATACGCGACGTACATTCGATGTGCTATCATCGCGGGCATTATTCCAGGTTGAATACAATTGTGAATAATCCGCGAGATGTATCTTATTTAACGCTAATTACAGTTCTATTTCAGTTACGATGATGTTATACTGTTACGCCCTTCTCGTCACGAATTTATGATGTATTTATGTGCGTTCGTAACGAATTGTTTGCGTTTTTCTCGATCGAAATCTTCGACGTGCGACAATCGAAGTTTGTACCCCTCTCCCCCTCTGTGTCGCGGCGTTTTCTCTCCCCCTACCCCTAAACACCCAACATCCTGAGGGTACACGAGCCTTCGACGATACAATGGCCGTCTTATATGACACCGGGGGATGACACTTTAAATTTAATTTAAACGCAGTATTGTGCCGCCACCACCACCGCCATCGTCGTCGTCCTCGCCCTTCTGCGTGAGCAGAACTGCACTAGTTTCAATAGGGCTCTCTCACCCATTGTAGTTTTCATAATGCGTCTACGCTCTCCCCTCTCGCCCCCCCCCTCCCCCTTGGAAACCTCCGTTCTTCCTCCCCACCCGTCCCCCTTTCGGAACCGCGCGCTTTCTCTCTCCGCGACGGATTTTTTTTTCTCCCTGCTTACCCAGAAGACTTTCTTCATAGGGCGACACGATTCTGTTACATAAATATTGGCTCGATTTCGAAGCGCACACCCTTTTACCAAACCCCCTTCTCCTCCCCCCGTTTCTCCTCCCCGGGGGTTCGACAGTGGTTGCATGGCGCATGAGATTTACGCAAACTGAAACGGCGTGTCGCGGATCCGTTGAAAGCTGTTTAATGTCGATAACGTAATTCGAAATCGAGCGGGAGCGAATTGCGGGGGTTGCGTCCGGGGGTTGCCCCCGTGAGTGACACAAGCGTCTGCTGTTAAATCATTCTGATGTCAACGAGGCAAAGAATGTGTTAAAAACAGAGGTAGCGAAGAAAACCAATCAACCCTCAGGGTATGAATAAATTTTTATCATAATGAAATTATCATTTCTGATTTTCGATGAAAAGCATTTCGTTCATTGACGTGATATGAACAAAAAGATCAAGTGGATGTGGGAAATCTAATACGTTTAATTTCTTCAATTTCAATACATTTTAAAAGTTTTAGAAAAAAAAAATCTTAAATATCTCTTTTAAAGTCTTTAAAACTTTAAAGTTCCGCAGTGGGAATTTTACATAAGAGAAAGCAGTAAACAAGAATTTTAAATAAATACACTAATAAAATTATATAAAGCCTTTTTACTTTGATAATTGCATTAATAAGTGTTGTGAAAATTCCAAATTGTAAAATGTTAGCGAATAAATATTTAAATTCGGAGACATCAAAAGAGTACTTATTTTAACTTTCAATATTTTATGTTTCAGATTTTTATTCTTTCTTTCAAACGTCTGAGATGATCTGAGATACCTACTTGGGTATTTCAATAATACGTTACTTATATATTATACGTATGCTATGCATGAATTACCACGCCAATCGCTAGCGAAACACTCGGAACAACGTGATATAAAGCAATATGATAATAGAGCTTATGCGATTCTAGTCGGGCCGGCGCGACAACGCTTCCCTTTGCTTATTCCGAGAGCACGGGCTGCCAATAAATCGCTGCTACTCGGGGCGGTTACATAATAAACGTGCACGAGATCGTGACGGGTGTGCGAGTGAGGGGAATGACATATAAATCGGTTATAAATTCCGATCCTAAAAATGTCTGTAGTCTTGTCAGAAACGGGGTGAAAATGGGCTCAGACTTGCGGGGCCTCGATATACGACAGTCGGTGCAGCGACACGACCCTTCTATTATCTATGCCAATTTACGACTTTTTTTTAGATCAAGCCTCACTCCCTCGGACGAGATAGTGAGATCTCCATTCTACCAAACCTTCTAAATCCTCAGATTGCAATACCTGTAACAGTGGAAGTAACGTTGCTCTTGTAAGAAACATCGGGAGTTCAAATATTTGAGTAAATAAAATAAGGACTCCAAATCAATAGAAACTGATATCAAATACTGTATTAGATTTTGATTGACATTGTAAATCTTCTTAAATAAGGTTACAAAATCTGACCATTGCTGAATTTTAAGGAATAAAATCTTTAATCTGTCCACTAAACAGAAATCGAATCGTCGACTGGCGGAAGAAATCGATGTTATGGCGACCGATTTGTCCGACGGTGTTCGATGAAGGTAGAGGGTGGCGAAGGCGGGAACGCAGGAAACAGGTACGATTCCGTCGCAAAAAGGAATGGAACTGACGGAGTAACACATTGTGCTTGGTACAATAGTTGTTTACTGTCTGCATTCCGCGGCCAACAATGTGCTGTCAGTTTTTGTCGACTATCGTCGCTACATGCATTTATGTACGTACATATTACAAAGAGGAATGGCAGGGTTGGAATCGCCCGGAACGGTCTCGCATAATTTATCACGTTTGTTCAATCGATTAACCGAAAGAAATACATTATTTTCTAATCTCGATATTTATAGTTGAGTTCATTATAAAACAAGATTCCGAAGGTTTTAAACATTTAAATGGTCAAACGTCAAACAAACCAATATTTCTTTGTTTTTAAAATAATTCAAAACATCTAAAAATCAGAAAAATGATATATTCGATATTAAAGAATAATCGTACTTTTAAGAATAACAATTTCTAAAAATATATAAATTAAAAATTGTCAAATTCGCTATTTTCTATACTTATTATTAGATTTGAGAGTTAGAAAATTTCTTCAAGTTTTCATGCTTTTAAGCAACAGAATTAGTAACAGAGATTTAAAAAAACTTTTTGTTTCAAATTCTTCTTTGTTTGAAATTTGTTCTTAGATTTTCAATATAGTAATTAAGCACGTTACATAAACACAAGTTTGCTGTATCTTTTTCAAGCAGAGGAACTGTCTTCAGTTCAATAGTTGACTGACTTCAGCTGACGTATAATGCATACAGTCCAGAAATAAATAGAACAAGAGGAATTACAGACAGCACATAATTCCACATAAATTACTTCTGCCGTTCAAAGCAAGCAGGATTCGTCTCGTCCGAATCGACTTTGGTAGGCACTCCGCGTCGCAGCCGGAAAAGGCAAGAGAACAATGGCGACGCCGCGAACGGCACTGCAGACCACTAATTATAAATCCATTGTTACGCTTATTTTTTTGCCCAACGTCATTTGTACGCTCCTAGAAGGCAGAAGAAACGAGAAAGAGAGGAAGAGAGAGGGAGGGAGAGAAAAGGAGAAAGAGAGAAGGAGAGGGAGAGGAAAAGGGAAAGAGGGAAAGAGACGGGCGCCATTCTGTTCGTCGCCTGCTAGCCGTCGTAATACCGGCATTGTCTTGCCATTGTGGAGACATTGTCGCACGATAAAGCGCGAAGACAAAGCCCATCTACAAAGGTCCTCTTTCGCGTAACAAGCTGTCTTTGTCTTCCGGTTTACTCCCTGCTTCTCGTCTCTTCTTTCCTTATTTTTCTTTTCCATCTCTCACAAAATGAAACCTATTTCAAAGATATTCAATTATGCTTAGCTCTCTCTACATTCCTCCTTGATCGTTTCGATAAAAAAGAATACTTTTACAAAGATATATAGGTGATTCATTCTTGGCAAGATTTTACTTGAGTTGAGGTTTCTTGAGTTATCGTTGTTAGATGCAAGATTATGACTCTTCATGTCAAATATTGATATATTTGATTAATTTTGATAAACATTGAGAAAGTGCAAAAATGAAAAGTACGCTTAGATTTTTTCTATTTATTAAACATTTTTAATATAAGGTCTTTCTCGATGTTATTACTTAATATATTAGCGCTTTGACACCTGCGCATGATTTTACATTCAAAGAAAAAGATATAGTGATAACAACTATAAAATGATAACTATATAAGTTTTATATGTAGAATTAATACATCGAAAAAAAGTTATAGCTATCAAATGTTGAGTGAAATAGTTTCAATTAAATGTTGAGATAATATAATTAAATATAAGTTTACCTTTACAAATATATTTAGCAGATATTACTAAACAATATTACCAATGACAATACTTACTAAATATTTGTAAAAGTAAAATTATGTTCACTTGTATTACCTCAACATTTAGTTGAAATTTTTCATTCACTATTTGGTAGCTATAACTAGATTTTTTTTCAGTGCGATTGAATAAACTATTTTATATAGTTGTAATGACTATAAAATAATTTATTCAACTCTATATATATATATATATATATATATATATATATATATATTATATAGTTGCCATCACTATGTTTTTTCTGAGGCCTTGTTTTCAGAATATATGGTAATCAAGAAATGAAAAATTTATGAATGAATTTCATTGATGAATCAGTTGATAACCTTTAATTCTTTAGATAACTATATTACGAAATCGGCCTAAGTGTATCGTCTCATATTTACAAATACATGTATTTCTGTAAATATTTAGAAAGCTTTTGTAATTTTCAAGTTTCTGAAGATAAATTCGTATCGTAATTTTATAGATATTTTTTCTTCAATTTTGAGCATTTAAAACATCATATTGAAAACTATGTTTCTCCTATTGAGTCATTGAATCTTTAATACTTTGTACGAGCCAATCTTTCGTACATGGATTCACGAAACTCCACAAGTACTTCAATTCTAATTTTATATACGAAACTTCGAATACGTGCACGTATTTAAATTTCTGAAAATTTCTGAGGTACTGGTTACTTGAGATTCAAAGTTACTGAAATATCTAAGGTGCTTTTTGAAATTTGTCGCGCCAGCAACATGCGAAACCTGAGCTATGGATACACGCCGTCGTTGCTAGGTAGGGCGAGTAGGGTACCTCGCGTTTTCCCTATCAGGCCGATAACGAGTTAGCGTTCGCAGTGTTGTACGGTTGGCTTGAATGTGCCGCTACAATGTAGCTAACGTTCAGGCATTCAGCGGTAGACAATGCTGCGAACATAATGTCATAATGGAGCGGGGTGCTCGCCAGGACCCACCAAGAA